>Ga0315289_10000206_pt1 | contig 93538 bp, 68 predicted proteins | sample YL17G11_40_MG_FD_203452 | JGI IMG/M metagenome (GOLD analysis project Ga0315289, IMG submission 203452) | Sediment microbial communities from Yellowstone Lake, YNP, Wyoming, USA - YL17G11_40 | ecosystem: Environmental > Aquatic > Freshwater > Lake > Sediment | place: USA: Wyoming | collected...
GCCCCAGCCGATTTCACGGTCCAGGCGGACGGTGACATCGTAAGTAAGTCCATAAAGATATATCTTGACACTACCCGAAAAGAGGGATGGAACGAGATAGATGCGGTTGAACTCGTTGGAAAGGATGGCAAGCGGCAGTGGGCGTCGCACGCATCTGCAAGCTCGACCTATGCAGTGAGAACAGCGGAAGCCATGGCCTATGCTGGGAGAGCACCGGAACCCGTATTCGGGCCTCGGATACCCTACCTTTTCACCAACATCGGCCAGAAGCGTGTCATTGTGCATCTGGAAGGAGGCAAGTCGATCGCCGGAACGCTCGTACAGGCCGCAGATGGGTTCATTGTGATAGAGCAGCCAGACGTGCATAAAACTCTGATTGTGAATGTGCAGAAGATGGTCTACCTCGAAACAGTGGAATAACCTCACGAAGAATAGATGTGGCCACAGGTCCGGCTACCAAGGTGAGGTGCCCCCATTTTATGTGCCGAGTGTTATGAGAGTTTCTCCCGCCAAAGGCGTGGGGTGCGGAGGGGCGAGTCCGCCTGAGGCGGAGAGCCCCGGAGCAGCCGGCGCCGTCGCCTGCCTGTGTGTGTCCGCACGCAGACAGGCCGCCGCAAACTCCGCCGGGGTCCGAGCCTACTCCGCCGAAGTAGCTTCGGCTACGAAAGCCGGATACCCCAGCGCGCTATGCGGCCGGTGCCGATTGTAGTCCTCCTTCCACGCCCATGCCAGCGTCTCCGCGTCCCTGAGCTTACGGATGATCTCGTCCGGACCATGCCTCTTGCGCTTCACTTCGAGAGCCTCTTTTCACCGTGCCAAAGCTTGCCCGCCCCAGGCTTACGATTTTCCCTTATGTTTGGGGCCTTGGCTTCGGATTAGACTATTGAAATAAGCGATAGGAGACGAAGAGGAGCATAAGCGATGGCAGATGGCGAGGCAGTTCTGCTGGCGCGCTACGCCCAACGGCGGGACGCGGACGTATTCCGCGCTCTGTTCGAGGTCCATCAGCATATGGTGTACGCCGTGTGCCACCGTTTGTTGGGGAACCCGCAAGATGCAGAGGACGCCGCGCAGAGCTGTTTCCTTCAGCTTGCGCTCAAGGCGGGCAAACTGAGAGCGCCGATCGCAGGATGGCTGCACAAAGTAGCCGTCAGCATCTCGATAGACATCCTCCGGCAAAAGACCGCGCGCTCCGCGAGAGAGGCGAAGGCGCGCCAGCTCCGGCAGCCCGCCCCTGAGCCCACATGGGAAGAGTTGAAGGGCTCGGTGGATGAGGCGATCGCCCGCCTCCCGGAGGGCCTTCGCTTGCCGCTCGTTCTGTACTACCTCGAGGGCAGGAAGCAGGAGGACATCGCTGCCGAGCTTGGGGTCAGCCAGCCGGCGGTGTCGGGGCGCCTGAGCCGGGGCGTTGCAGCCTTGCGGAAGCGCCTTGCGAAGGCCGGCATTCCGGCAACGGCACCGGCTCTCTCCACGCTGCTCGCCCAGAACGCGGTGGAAGTCGCGCCCCGCACCCTTTCAGCGGCGCTCGGCAAGATGGCTCTGGTTGGGATCGGGGGCGGCACGGCCGCCGCGGGGGCGGCTAGCGCGGGGGCCATCGTGCTGCTTGTGCTGCTGATCCTGCTGGTGGGCGGCGTGTCTGTCGCTGCGGGGCTGAGCTTGAGCAGACTGACCGGCGCAAGGGGGCTGTCAAAGGTCGTCGGCAGCACAGCGCGGCCTGCCGCGCTGCCTGCTATCTCCGAGGGTTCGGCGAAGCCGGCGCCAGTCGGATCGCCCGCACCTTTGCTGCCTGGCCGGGTGATCGAGAGACACCTGGGCGGCGACACGGCGGGGTCTAATATGTTCATTGACCTCGACACGGGGAGGGTATCCTCCCTATTGCAGGACGTTGCCGCCATCGAGCCGATGCTGAAGTGGATGCGTGAGCAGGGAATTGACGCCTTCTACCAGCAGAGCATGGCGCCGCAAAGCCTCATCGCGGCTGACATGGCCGTGGTTGCCGTGGCGGCTTCCGCGTGGGAGAACGCCGCGCTTGATGAGCTCGTGAGGGCGCATGTGCCGCCTCGCGCGTCCCGGGCTTTTCCCGTGCTGCTGGGAGCAGAAAGGGAACTGCCTGCCGCTTTCCTTTTCCGGACGCGCGAAGGGGCTGCTGGAATCCTGCAGATAGAGGGTTTCGGCGAGGAAACTTCGGGCGGCGTGAAGATCCGCTACAAGTTGGCGGCGCCGGAGATGGTACCCGGCGCGAGCGATTGACTGCGCGGCGGGCTTGGCACAGCGCGCTTTGTCCGCGCAAACAGGAGCCCGCATGGACGCTGCCTTACCTGGGATTGCCGGCGCGGTGGCGTCACCGGGTCAGGACGGTGAACCTGGCAGAAGGATTCTTCCGGAACTTCGGCCGATTCTTTCACAGGTTCCCGGGCCTGAAGGATGAAGGGCACTTCGTTCAGGTGATGGGGCTCTATGTGTTGGGCGCCTGGCCGTATGCGTGGCGAGGGCGTAGGCACGCGCGGGCTGCATAGAGCCATCATCCTCGGCGTCGGCGCTTGTGCAGCGCGCACACGAACGGTCAAGGTGGAACGGCGAGGCTCCCGGAGGCCCGGCCGACGGGAGAGGGCCGCCTTGAGGACCTTGACCGGAGTGTAGAATCGCGCGCCCGGACGCCGAGGCGATGGCGGCGAGCCCTGCTGGCAGCCGCCGGAGGCCCGAGGCCGCCGAAAACACGGACTGCATACTCATCGGAGATCACCGTACAACCCCCTTCAACAAAAACAGTTGACAGAGCCCACGGCCTTGGGTCTCTTGCGCGGCCAGGATGCAGAGGGTATACTACGCGCCGAAGACGCGCTCTTGTGTCCCTTCGGCGGGACGGCGCTTCTGTTGTGTGGAGCGGTGGGGTCGCATCGTAGCTATGCAGGACGGGCGCAGGTGCCGCGTTCCGCAGCCCGTTCGGGACGCTCGCAGGCTTCATCCGGCCGCCTCGGTTCCCTCGCGTGCGCGACCGGAGGAAGCCATGCAGCGCGTCTCCCCAGCATCGAGCGACGCTTGACGCCTGCTCGCCAACCGGCAAACGCCAATGGGAGGGCGCCTTTTGACGGTTTGAGCTTTGAGATGCGCGGCGGCGCGTCGGCTCGTAGCAGTGGCTGTTTTTCTGAGGTTCTGCGATGGTTAGGGGCAAAGTGAAGTGGTTCAGTGACACGAAGGGCTACGGTTTCATCACGCCTGACGACGGAAGCAAGGACGTCTTCGTCCACCACAGCGCCGTGAAAGGCACCGGGTTCAAGAGCCTGGCCGAGAACGACATCGTCGAGTTCGAGATCGAGCCGGGGCCTAAAGGACCGCGAGCAGTTAACGTCGAGAAAGTCAAAGAGTAAGGAGGGGCCGTTGACGCTTACGGGAGCGCGGCTGCGCAGAGGGACGCAGCTGCGCTCCCGCTTTTCTTGAGGCGCGTCATGCGCAGGCCTCCCGCCGGGGTGCCGCTCCCAAGCGTTCTACATTCGGGAATGGCACGGCCAGCCTATTGTGCCCGCTCCGGGGGCGCCGGCGAATCGTCGGTGCAGCGCCGTCGCTCACGGCCGCGGCTGCGCAAGACCGACCTGCCCGGCAAGGCTGCGATCTTCCCCCCAGCGGGCAGCGAAGCGACGCCTTCCGCGCCTTTGTGCAAATTCAGCCATTCAGCGAAGTTGCGAATAGTTGATACTCCGGTGGCACGAGGTAGAATAGGAGGGAGGTTGCGTGCCAGTTTTTGTGAGCAACCGTCGCCGGCTATTTGCGTTCTGGAGTTGCTTTGCCTTGCGCCCGTCACTGTCTCGCTTGGGGCATCCAGCCCGGGCCGCTCGGGGACGAGTTACGTCTTCGACCTTCGTCCGGCGCTGCCTGTTGCCCGTCACCGGTCCCTCCTGGCGTGCTGACGGTCCCGCTGCTGCCGAAGGCATCACTTCATGCACAAGAAAGAGGCAGCAGGATCCTGCGGGGCCCGTTGAACGCGAGCAAGGGAGTTGCGGCCCGCGTGGTTCTTGACGCGGGCCTTTGGGGAGGGCCCGATCGAGGCGCCAGACGTCCGTAACCTGGCATGTCGGCTCATAAAATGCGGGATCCGGATCGGTTAACCTACGAGGTTCTTGATGCGCATCATGTTCTGGTCGGACTCGTTCTGGCCTTACATCGGCGGCGCCGCGGTCATGGCCGCGAATCTGCTCCCCGCCTTGCGGCAACTCGGCCATGAGTTGGTCGTCGTCACTTCGCACGGCGACATGAGTCTGCGGGATCAGGAGCGCCATAAGGGCATTTCGGTGCACCGCTTTCCTTTTCGGCAAGCGATGGGGCCCGGGGACGTTGATCGCTTAGCGGAGATCCGGCAGCAGTTGGCGGACCTCAAGCAGGGCTTCGGGCCTGACCTGGTTCACATGAACTCCATCGGCCCGAGCGTCTTCTTCCATCTGTCCACCGTGAAGGCACACCGCGCCTCGTTTCTGCTCACGCTGGACCGGTTTCTGGCTCCCGATGCCGCGGGTGCAGACACACTGCAGGGACGGGCGCTGCGCTCGGCTGACTGGATAGCGTGCTGTTCGGAAGCCGTGCTGGCGCGCTTGCGCCGCAGAGCTCCCCAGGTCATCGAGCGCACGTCGGTCGTGCACTGGGGCTTAGGCCCGCCGCCTATGAGCCCTCTGCCGTTGTCCGCCGATCCCCCGAAGCTGCTGTGCCTGGGGCCCCTCATCCGGGAGAAGGGCTTCGACCTGGCCCTGTGGGCGTTCAGCCTCGTCCTCCGACGGTTCCCCAACGCTCGCATGGTCGTCGCCGGTGATGGCCCGGCGCGGCCCGCGCTGGAGGAGCAGGCCTCCTCGCTCGGTATCGGCCAGGCTGTCGAGTTTCCGGGCTGGGTTGCCCCGTACGACGTGCCGGCCCTGGTAAACACGGCCACCATGGTGCTCGTGCCGTCCCGGCGCGAGGAGCCGTTCAGCATGGCCGCCCTGGAGGCCGCACGCATGGAGCGGCCTGTTGTTGCCGCGCACCTGGGGGCCTTGCCAGAGATCGTAGCTCACCAGCGCACGGGCTTGATCTTCCCCAGGGAGAACGTCAGCGCTCTGGCCGAGGCCATTATGTCGCTGCTTACGCACCCTGAGACGGCTGCGGCGATGGGCGAGACCGCCAAGCAGCGCTTGCGGCAGGATTTCAGCGTACTGCGGTGCGCCAATGCATACGATCGCTTGTACAACGAGATCGTCAGGAGAGTCCCGCACCTGAAGCTCAAGTGACCTGCGCCGGCCGCACAGTCGCGCCTTCCTGCAGCGCCAACTCCGGCGCCAGCTTGCCGATTTCTGTAACCACGGCTGGCGGAGCTCTTGGCATCATATGCACCTCGCCGATCACGTGGTCGGTTACCAGGTACCCGCCGGGAATTCCAGCTCGAATCGGCTATCGTCAACGTAACCGTTCACTTGGATGGCCTTGAACTCGGCTGCCCCAGCAACTTGGACATTGATCTTCCTCGCCAAAGCCGCCAGATAGGCGTCGCGGCGGGCGATCGGGCAGCGCCGGTAAGTCCACAATCTCGGGATGTCGAGCCCCGGAAGGTCGTCGCCACAGGAGCCGAAGATGCTGGGGACTACGGCTTTCCGCACCAGCCAGGCGATCCCCAGGTCGGCGTGGAAGAAGGCCGAGGCAACGGGCGCAGCCGCTCTGCAGGTTGCAGCAAGCCCCAGGCAAGGCTATAATCGGAGGGCTAAAGTCACCCTGCTAAGGTGTGACACAGTGTCCGACTTCTCCCTTCCCGCCCGCCATGCGGGCTGACGCGGGCGGTGCCGTAATCCTGGCAGAATCTCCGATGGCTATCATCGAATTGGACATAGTACTTCACCGGCTGCCGGAGGGCATCCGCCAGAGCGCTCAGGCTCTCGGGATAACCGATAAGGACTGCCTCTTCTGCGTCTACGCAGATCTTGCCCTGACCGGCGAAGCGCTGGACGCCTGGCTGGTCGTAACCAGGACGAGCGTGCTCGCGCTGCCGGAGGGCGGGCAGACGGCGAAACCGATAAGCGGGCCCTTCGCGCTGAGCGAAGTGGACAAGGTGCGCGTGCTCCAGACTGTCGGCAGCGCCTTCTTGCAGGTCCGAGTCGGCGGGCTTTACGTTGACGTCATACGCTTCAGCAACGCCCAGCGCGAGGTCTTCCATCGGGCCCGCATCCAGATCGAGAGGCTGATGGAGGGCGAGCCGCTTCAGGAGGACTACCTGACGCGGGCCAGCGAGACCACCTGCCCGACTTGCGGCCTGCCGCTGCGGGGCAAGGGCGCGACCTGCACCCGCTGCCAGGCCAGGCAGGGCATACTGCTGCGGTCCGTAGGCCTCATGTTGCCGTACAGAACCTACATCATTGCACTGCTGGCCCTGATGCTTGCGCGCGTGGCGCTGACCCTTGTGCCGCCCTACCTGGTGGGCACCCTTGTGGACGACGTGATCAACCCGCCTCGGGGGCACCCTCTGCCGAGCGACCCCGAAGGCCTGCTGCTCCTGTTCGTGCTGGGCCTCCTTGGCATAGCCGCTGCGACGGGCGTGCTGAACGTCTTCATCGGCCGTATGAGCGCCAGCGTCGGCACCCGGATCACGAAGGACATGCGCGAAATGCTCCAGTCCAAGCTCATCAAACTGGACGTGTCGTACTACGACCGCCATTCCGTGGGCAGCCTGATGAGTCGAGTGCTATACGACACAGACTACTTTCAAGGGTTCGTGGACCAGGTGGCCGGCGGTTTCCTGCTTAACCTTATGACCGTGCTGGCCATCGGCATCGTCCTCTTCGTCTTAAACTGGTACCTTGCCCTCCTCGTGCTCTTGCCGGTGCCTCTGGTCGTGGTCGGCTCGATCCTGTTCTGGAAACACGTTCAGCCGCGCTATTACCCGGTCTGGGAGAGCCAGTCGAAGATGAGCCAGCTTCTGTCCGGCGTGCTCTCGGGGGTACGTCTGGTGAAGGCGTTCGGACAGGAGCAGCGGGAGGAGGACCGTTTCCAGGGCTCTGCCCAGGCCATGATGCAGGCCCGGCGCCGGCTCCAGTACAGCGTCACGACGTTCAACCCGATCATGGGCTTCGTATTCGGGCTGGGCGGCCTCATCATCTGGTATGCGGGCGGCAAGCTCGTGCTGGAGAATAGCCTGGATCAGAGCGCCGGGGTGACGCTGGGAACACTGATGCGATTCTTCAGCTATGTTGGCATGTTCTATGGCCCGATCCAGATGCTGAGCCAGTTCTCCAACTGGGTGACAGGGTTCGTCTCGGCCGGCCAGCGCATCTTCGAGATCATGGACGCCGAGGTCGTGCTGTCGGAGGCCCCCGCTCCCGTCCACGTGCCCAAGCTGCAGGGCGCAGTCGAACTGCGCAACGTGACATTCGGGTACGACCCGCATACGCCGGTCCTGAAGAATGTGAGCCTGAAGATAGAGCCGGGGCAGCTCATCGGCATCGTCGGCAAGAGCGGTTCCGGCAAGACCACCCTGGTGAACCTCGTCTGCCGTTTCTATGACGTCCAGCAGGGCGAGGTTCTCATTGACGGCATCAATGTGCAGGATATGTCGCAGGACGATTTGCACCGACAGGTGGCACTGGTGCTGCAGGAGTCCTTCCTCTTTCGCGCCAGCATCACCGACAACATCGCATACGGCGTCCCGGGAGCCAGGCCGCACGAGGTCATTGACGCGGCAAAGGCGGCCAATGCCCACGACTTCATCGCCCGGATGCCTGCCGCCTACGACCGGAAGGTGGGCGAGCGGGGCGCCGGGCTTTCCGGCGGCGAGCGCCAGCGCGTCACGATCGCCCGGGCCCTGATCCGGGACCCCCGGGTCCTCATCCTCGACGAGGCGACCTCCTCCGTTGACACCGAGTCGGAGCAGGAGATTCAGCGTGCGCTCTCAGTGCTGGGCAGGGGGCGCACTACCGTCATCATTGCGCACCGCCTGTCCACCCTGAAGAACGCGGACGTCATATTTGTGATGGACGAAGGCCAGATCGTCGAGTCCGGGTCGCACGAGCAGTTGATGGCGCGCGAAGGGCTTTATCACAAGCTCGTCCGCATCCAGACGGAGCTTACGAGGTTGGAGTTGGACTGACATGTCACAGGAAACCGTTCAGAGAACGACAGAACCGGCGAAGCGCCGGCCCGGCGTGCGATGGCTGACGCCCGAAACAGCACAGATCTTCCAGGGCATCTACTCCCTGCTCCATTGCGCGGTCAAGGACGACACGCTCTACCGCGGCGTGTTCGCGGTGATGATGTTTCCCATCAGCTACCCGGACCGGTTCATCTCCCTGCGCTACACCGACAGGGAAGACAAAGTCCAGGAGATCGGCGTCATCGAGAATCTGCGAGACTTCCCCGCGGAGGCGCAGAAGCTCATCCGCACGAGCCTCACGAAGCAGACGCACGAGAAGGTTATCAGGCAGGTCTACGAGGTGAAGGAGGAGTTTGGGCTTCTCTTCTTCTATGTGCAGACCGATGATGGCTGGGAGCGGTTCGTCATGCCCTGGCGCGGCGACAGGGCTGAGGACTACAGCGACCGGGGGAAGCTGCTCCTGGATGCGTACGACAACCGCTACGTGATCCCCGACGTCCAGGCCCTGCCGCCGTCCGACCGAAAACGCCTTACGGACTACATCTACTGGTAGGTGCGGCACGGCCGCGCCGGGACCCTCGCGGTTTCAGCCGCACCTCACCCGACAATGGCCGTTCTGTCCTCGCCCTTGAGACTTCTGTGCTGCCGGGTGTCCTTCCTCCGCCGGGCACTATGATGTCGAGCATCGCGTCCATGATTCTGCGCGGCAGCCACCATTGGCGCAGTCCACGCGCAAGGCGCGCCCTGCGCCTGTTGAAATTCGACAGCGCCAGCATGTGCGGACAGAGCCTGCGCGTCCAGTTCTGGACGGCCAGCCAGTCCAACTGCCCTAACAGCACCACGGCCAGCCGGCCGATGAGCCACGCCCGACGAAAGCAAAGTGCGCTCTCGAAGTCCAAGATCACCGGCTGCCCCGCCCCCGAGACCATAAGGTTCGAGCGGTGCTTCAGATCCAGGTGCACGACGCCGCGGCGGTGCATCTCGTGAACGGTGTGCCTCAACTGGCGCACAAAGTCTTCGTTGCCCCGCACCGACGGGTCGGCTTTCTTCACCTGTTTGCCGTTGATGAAGGTCATGGCCACGCAGTATGGGTCAGGCCGGCCCCGAAACTGCGGAAAGCCCTCGACGCCGCTCAACGCGCGCAAGGCACGCGCCTCCCGGCGGGTGAACATTACGCCCAGCACGTCCCGCCATATCCCGGTCTTGCGCCCGTAGTCCTTGAGAAGCACGTCTTCGCCGTTCACGCGGTAGACGAGGAGATCGGCCTTGTAGCTGATGCCCCGCCTTACGGTCCTTGCGGGGCGACCCTTAAGGTCTGCGCGCGTGATGTTCTCCATTGCCTGCCCCGGGAATTGCGGAGAGAATCCGCGGCGGGTGCCAAGACCAAGCCAGCTTACGATAGCCCCAAATGAGCGGCGATTCAACTGCCCATGCCGTGGGCGTTCTGTCCCAGCCCCGAAGGCCCCCGCCTTCTTAACGGACGTGGCGCGGACGGGTCACAATCCTGACGCCGGATCCCGAGGACGGGTCCCCTTGGTGTGCGATCAGCCGCGCCCGTGGCTGGTGTGCGACTTCCCGTTCCAGCACGCCAGCCCGTCCCGGCCGTGGCCCTTGACCTCGTAGAGGGCCTGGTCAGCCCGCTTCAGCAGCCCACTGCCCGTCACTTCGTCCTGCGGCAGCGCCGTGGCATAGCCCAGCGAAATAGTCACGGGCACGTCTCGGGGGTGCTGCCCGAACGGCTTCGCCCGCACCGACTTGACGATGCGCTCGGCGACGGCCCGGGCTCCGGCCGTGTCCGTCTGCGGAAGGACAACAGCGAACTCGTCACCACCATAGCGCACAAGGTAATCGGTGTCGCGGATGGCCGCCCGGCAGCGGTCGCAGAACTCCCTGAGGACGGCGTCGCCGAAGGCGTGGCCGTAGCTGTCGTTCAGAAACTTGAAGTGGTCTATGTCCATCAGGAGCACGGACACGGGCCTGCCGTACCTGCGGCCATAAGCGATCTCGGTCGCCAGAACATCGAAGACTGCCCTGGAGGTGTACGCGCCGGTGGTGCTGTCCGTCGTTGCGGCCACTTCCAGGGCTTCCCGCTGGTCGGCCAGCTCCTTGTTGGCGCGCTCAAGCTGCTTCATGCGGTCTTCCTGCCAAGCCAGGTCGTAGGCTACCAGGAAGGCCACGCGGCGCAAGTCCTTTTCCGGGAAGCACAGCGCGATCTGCACAGGGATGGGGTGTCCGTCCGAGACTCTCACGTCCAGCGTGAACCCGAGGATGGGCTCCCCGCCCCGGCTGCCGAAGGCGGCTTCCCACTTGTGCGCATCGTGCGGGTGCACAAATGAGGCGAACGATGCGCCGACCAGGTCCGCGACCGGCCGTTGAAGCATCTCGCCGAGGCGCGGGTTACAGTGCAGCACCCGGCCGTTTTCGTCGAGCATGGCGGCGCCCTCGCGCATCAACTCCATGATGGCGCGGACAGCACGGTCCGTGTCCGCGGCAGGCTCTGCGGCTCCTGCCAGGCCAACCGAACCGCCCGTGTCCTCCGCAATTCGGATGGACTCGAGGATCGCATCGGCCTCCGTCAGACGCCGCTGACGTTCCTCGGCGCTGGACTTCCGTTCATTCATCCCGCGGGTCCCCTCCCGTCCTCCAGTTCAGACCGGCCCACTGCGGGCTCTGCTGAGCCGCAAAAGCGCGACGCCTGGCTGTGCATCAATTTCTGTGCCGTCTCAGGGCTGCGGGCGGGTTACTTGAGCGCGCGCAAGCGCCAATCCAATCCCAACCCCATCCCCGACGCGCCCGCCCACAATTTGGCGCATAAAGGGCTGGCGCGCAGCGTATGCCGGAAGATGTGCGGGATTATACAGGTTCGCCGAGGGCAAAGTCGCCTGAAGCGCGCCGGGCAGCTTGCCTGCGCCGCCGCGCAAGGGTACGATACTCTGGGCGGAGCAAGCTGAGCCCGGCCGCGTCCCCGAAGGCCCTTCGCAGCCGGCTACGTGCCCTTTCGCAAGCCCAGGAGCTTCTCCGCTGTGGCGCGGCGAGGCGAACTGCGGCCGGTCTCCCAGTTGGAGACGGAGTTGGCCGATACCTTGAGCAACTTGGCCAGGCGTGTCTGACTCAGGCCTGCCTTCTTGCGGATGGCATTGATTTCGGACGGGGAGAGAAGGGGCTCGTCTTTCCCCGCGGCACGGCCGCGTGCGGCCCCTCGTCGGCCGAGGCGCTCTTCCGCCTCCCTGCGGGACAGTTTCTTCAGTTGCGCAATGAGACGGCGGTTGTCCCTGCCCGGCTCGGCCTTCCCGGCCTCCCACGATGTGATGGAGGCGGTTGAGACCCCAAGGAGCTTTGCCAGCTCCGATTGCGTGAGCGACAGTTTCCTGCGCAGCCGTTTCAACTGTTGTGGCTTGACCGCCGCCGGCGCCTGCTCGCGGCTGAGGGCTGCATCCACCTGCGCCTGCTCCATGTTGCGGAGCGTCACTATCTGGGCGAGGTTGGCTTTGCGGGGGCGCGACTTGCCCGTCTCCCAGGAGGTGATGGTCACGGGCGACACCTGCAGCAGCTTGGCCAGCTCCTCTTGCGTGAGGTCAAAGCGTTCGCGAAGGCTCTTGGGCGTCCTCTTTGTGAAGCGCACGTTCTCCAGCTCTTCTTCCGGTGCTGGGGGCACGGGCATCTCTCGACGACGCGCGGCGAACAGGTCCGCCACGTCGTCCACCAGCCGCGCGATCACCTTCTGGAGCGCACGTATGTCACGCCGCGCCGCACGGATGTGCGCGGGCATATCGCCCAGTACTTCCGCACATATTCGCCTGCTCTGAAGCTGGACTAACTGTCGCAGCGCATCCTCAACTTTAGCCATGGGCTTGCTCCGATCAAAGGGGCGTGCAAATGCGCCCAACCGCAAGTTCTCAGGTTCATAACCTTGTCATACGCGGATTATGCCGGAAGCTTAGTCAGTATTCAAGGCAGACAACAGCCTGCCGTCACGACTTTCGCGTCGCCGCCCGCCCGGCATGGCTAGTACAACCCAAGCCGCGCCCGCCGAAGGGCGGCACGTTATGCAGCCCACCTGCGGGGCACGATGGGACAGGGCTGCGGCAAGTTAGCCTTGCGACTCACGGCATTATCGGCGGCCGGTCCTCCTTGTTTGACGCCCGGAGGAGGCTTGCACTGACGTTGCCCGACCAGATGTAACTGCTTTGACAGCAAGCCTTTGGGCTACCGCCTCGTGCGCTGGTTGGCCGTAACCTTACCCAAAGTGGCAGTCGCTGACCTTGACGTTGGCCAGGGCGGCTGGCTAATCTGTCGGTGGGTGTCGCGGTGTCCAAAGCAGATAGCTGAGCTTGGCGGGCATGGACGCACTCGGCTGCACGCAGCCACCGTCTAAGCATAGGCCGGCACATGAGCGGCCGAGAGGGCGGCTCAGGGGTTCGGGGCGCAGCCTTGGTCAGGTTGTGCCCAAAAGCGCCCTGAGGTGGCTGGCAGGAGCGGATGCACCTGCTTGTTGAGTAGCTTGTCGAGGCAGGCGCGGCTGCGCGCACTTGTCAGAGAACAACGCTGAGGTGGCACGGAATGGGCGCAGGCTTGGAAGAAAGAGACGTGCTGATCCTCCTGCTGGCGGTGGGCGCCCTTATCTTCGCAGTGGCAAACCGGCCGCGGCTGCGGCTGCTGCCGGCATGGAGGCTGCTATGGGCGGGCTTCTGCTGTGCATTGGCTGGTTGGACACTGTCGGTGTTGCAGGCTTTGTTCTTGAGAGACCAGATGGGGTTCCTTGAGCACCTGTCTTACGCCGCCAGCTCAGTGCTGGTGGCCATATGGTGCTGGACCGTTTTTGCGGCGCCACGAAGAGAGAGTAAGGATGTGGGCAGGGACGGCTGACCTGATAGCATTGCTCGCATCGGTGGCAGCCCTTGCGTTTCTGGTGGCGGGGCGTGGGCGTCCCCTGCGCCGGGACGCCAGGATGCTCCTGATCGCCGCGGTCATGGTTGGCCTTTTCCAGAATGCGGGCAATACTCTCTCCCACCTGGACATCTCCTCCGTCCTTGATCCTGCCGAAGACTACGTGTCACTGCTCAGCCCGATGCTCTGGGGCTTTTTCTTCTACGCATTCCTCCAGGACGTGATCTACCGGGAACTGCACGAAAGCGAAGAGCGTAACCGCATCCTCCTGGCCAGCCTGCCCCAACGGATCTTTTTCAAGAATCCCGACTCGGTGTTCGTCTCGGTGAACGAACCCTTTGCGCGGGACCTGTCCCTTGAACCGGGGCAACTGGCCGGCAGGACGGATTGGGATTTCTTCCCTCCCGAACTGGCAGAGAAATACCGGGCGGACGACAAGCGCGTCATGGCCACAGGGAAGCCGGAGACCCTCGTCGAGCGCAACGTGGCCGGCGGGGTCGAGCGCACTGTGGAGGTTGTCAAGGCCCCCGTCGTCAATGACAACGGCAAGGTCATCGGGCTCTTCGGCATTTTCACCGACATCACCGAGCGCAAGCGCGCCGAGGAGGAACAGCGCGAGCGCGAGCGCTTTCTCACCAGCATCTTCGCGAGCATCCAGGACGGCCTGAGCATCTTGGACGCGGACCTGCGCATCGTCCGCGCTAATCCGACCATGGAAAACTGGTACGCTCACAACATGCCGCTGGCCGGCAGGAAGTGCTACGAGGTATACCAGGGAAGGGCCGAACGCTGTGAAGTCTGCCCGGGCCGCAAGACCCTGGACACGGGCGAGGCCGCCTTCGCCGTGGCCCCGAAGCGCGGGCCGGGCGGCGAGATCGCTGGATGGCTGGACCTGTACACCTTCCCTCTGATAGACACGGCCACAGGACAACTGAAAGGCGTCATCGAATACGTGCGTGACATCACGGCGCGCAAACAGGCAGAAGACGCTTTGCGCTACCGGTTCGAGCTCGAAAGGCTCATCACGACCATCTCATCGAGCTTCATCAACCTTGCCCATAGTCAGATTGACCACGGCATCAACTGTGCCCTGCAGACCGTCGGAGAGTTCGCCGGCGTGGATCGCGCGTACGTCTTCCAGCTCTCAGAGGACGGACGCATTGCAGACAACACGCATGAGTGGTGCGCTGAAGGCATCGAGCCCCAGATGCGGAACCTGAAAGGCATCGTGTTCGACGAAGAACTGCCCTGGGTCAGCAAGAGGCTGCGCAACCAGCAGGTGATCCACGTCCCTCGCGTCGCCGTCCTGCCCGCAGAGGCGCAACTGGAGAGAAAGCATTTCGAGAAGCAGGGCGTCCAGTCCTTGATCGCCGTGCCGGTCGTTTCGAGCGGGAGACTGGCCGGGTTCGTCGGTTTCGACTCGGTCCGCACGGAGAAGGCATGGGACGATGACACCGTCGTAATCCTCAAGATCATGGGCGTCGTCTTCTCCAACGCGCTGGAGCGCAAGCGCGCCGATGAATCCCGCCGAGCCAGCGAAGAGAGATACAGGCTGATTTTCGAGAACGCGCGGGACATGATCTCGCTGCTCAGCCTTAATGGGCTCCGCTATCTCTACGTCAACCCCGCCGCCCTCGCCACGCTGGGATATTCTCAAGAGGAGCTCATTGGGAGAAGCGCGCTACAGTTCGTTCACGCTGACGACGCAGAAGCTGTGGAGACGAGACTCAGGGAGGCGACGTCCCAGGGACAAGGCGCCGCCGAATTCAGGTGCAAGAGGAAGGACGGATCCTACATATGGCTTGAGGTGACGGGGAGGGTGACTCCTGATGGAAAAGGACAGGCCGTCGTCCTCGTGATCTCCCGTGACATCACTGAGCGCATGCAGAGGCAGGAAGAACTGCGCGCTCTCTCGTGGGAAGACTCCCTCACGCGCGTCAACAACCGGCGCGGCTTCGCGCACCTGGCCGAGCAGCAGCTTAAGGTCGCCAACCGCACCGGCAGCACGATGCTGCTGTTCTTCGCCGACGTGGACCAGATGAAGTGGATTAACGACAACCTCGGCCACAAAACGGGCGACCTTGCCCTGATTGAGACTGCCAACGTTCTTAAGGAAGCCTTCCGGGAGTCGGACATCATCGGCCGGGTCGGCGGCGACGAGTTTGCCGTCCTTGCCATTCAGGCCCGCAGCAACGAGGCTGATGAGATACTTGCACGGCTGCAGAGAAGGCTGGACGCGCGTAACGCGCAGCGTGAGCGCCGCTACCGGCTGTCCCTTAGCGTGGGCATCGCAAGTTACGACCCTCAAAGCCCCCTTCCTCTGGAAGAGCTGATGGCCCGCTCAGATGCCCTCATGTACGAGCGCAAGCGAGGCAAACGGGATTCTTAGCATGGTGGCACGGCCTGAGAGCCTGTCCTATGCAACCTTATCCCTGCCGTTTTTCTCGTGCCTTGCCACGTAAGATCAGGCCCCGTCTGTTATGTGGGGCACAGTCGGCCCCTGGCCGCGACCTGCTGATCCGCCAGCGCAAGCTCCGCCTTAGGCGGGCCGGCAGCCCGGCAGCGAATCTGGGCCACGAAGCGGCTCGGTAGGGCGCGCTGGGCTGACTCCTTTACGCAAGGGCGGGCGGCGCAGTAGAATGCCGCGGGCATTGTAGACTCCCGCCGGAAGCTGACCCCCTGACCTCTCATGGGAGGCAGAATGAACATGGCCCAGCTTGACCCCAAGTTGGTGCAGGCCGGATCGTGCCGCAAGGCGTTCCGGACGATGATGTGGGCATTTGTCTTCTTCGTGCCGCTCCCGGTTCAGAACGTATTTCCGGATGTCATTGGCTGGATTCTGTTCCTGATCGCTGTTCAGAAGGTCCCTCGGCCCCACCCGGCGATAGGGTCTATGCGCCTTCTGGCGGCATTTGGCCTGGCCCTCTGGGTCGCCCGCACCGTGGCCTTCCACAGCGCGGCGGCGGGGACGCAGGAGCTCTACCTGGTGCTCTACCTCATAGCCTGGGCGATCCTCCTGCTGTTCGTATGGAAAGCCTGTGCCGTAATCGCTCAATTGGCTGACGCCGCAAAGGCGGACTCAGTCGCACAGGCGGCCAGGTGGCGCCGCTGGCTCTGCATACTGCCCTTCGTCTCGCTCGCAGTCGTTGCGAACTTCCGGAGCCAAGTGCCTCCTCTGGCGACCTTCCTCTTCATGTTTCTGGTCGCCTGCGTGCTGTGCCTGCTCATGGGGCTCATGGCGGACGCGGCGAGGACGTGCGCCCTGATCGAGCAGCCCCAGCCAGTCGGGATGGACTCGGGCAAGCAGGCGAGTTAGCTGAGGGAATCAGTCTGCCTTAGGCGCGGCCGGTCGGCGAAGTGGCACTTGCCATTTCTGAGGCGCGCCAATGGCGGATGAAGGCTGCGCGCGCCGCGTCTATGGCGAGTTCCTGCACATTCTGGCACGCGCGGTTCAGCGCGGCGCACGCCCGCGGCAGACAAGCGATCAAGGTCGGTCTGGGGCCTCTCTCTTTACCGCGTTCGCGCTTTCCTGCCGTCTCTATTGGCTCGGTGTCGCACCGCAGGCGGCTAGGCGTCGTGGTCACATCAGGCCCATGCAAGACGAACCTGTCTTCTGGCTCAACACGTTCTTGGCAAAGCGCTTGCGGGGCAGAGGTCGGGGCTGGAAGCGTCTGAGAGTGCTACGGACGGCATGCGGGGCGACATGACAGAACCGGGGCTCCCTTCATGACCAGCCCGCTCAGCCTTCGGCGCAGACGCGGCAACCTGAAACCGGAGAACCCGCAACGTGGAACTCGCCTATGCCGATCGCCGCGTTGAACGAGTCCGAGGAGGGGGGTAGAATGGCAAACTGGGGGAGGTTTGGTCTCCTTGGAAAAGGGATTGCTGACTGTGAGGAGTTCAACCCGGAAAGTGACGTCCGCCCGGCTGCCCTCATCGCTCTCGGCCTTCCTCGCAATCCTTCTGGCCGCCGCGTTCGTTTCGCCAGCCGGAGCCGCCGAGCCCGGCATGTTCCGCTACGAGAGCACGCATTACACCGTGGAGACGGACACAAGCCCTCGTTTTGCCGAAGTGGTCGGCCGTCACATGGAGGCGATCCTCAGGAGGTATGCGAGCCAGTTCGGAGGCTATGACCGCATTACGGAGCACTTCGACGTCGCCGTGTTCCGCAGCGAGGGAGGCTACCTGGCGCAGGTGCCCGACACGGTGAGGGGCTCGACCGGTGTCTTCGTCTCGTCTCAACGCCTCCTGGCTGCGCACTGCCAGAATCGGACGCCCGAGGAGGTGCTCCGCACCTTGTATCACGAGGGTTTCCACGAGTTCATGTACTACGTAGTCTCCCAGCAGTGTCCGATGTGGCTGAACGAGGGGCTGGCGGAGTACTTCTCCGAGGCCACGTGGGACGGCAAGGAGTTCGCCACCGGCCAGGTGCCCACGATGCGTCTCTTTACGGTGCAACAAGCCCTGAAAAACGGCACCTACATTCGCCTGTCCGATCTCTTCAGCATGGGAGCCGAGCAATGGCTGCAGAACGTGCGCGCTGACGCCCGGCGGGCAAGCCTCCACTACTCCGAATCCTGGTCTGTCGTGCAGTTCCTTTTCCACGCCGACGGCGGCAGATACGCCCCCATGCTGCACCAGTTTGTGCAAGATATAGCTCTGGGCATGACCCAGGAGCAAGCCTTCCAGCACTGCTTCAACACCGACATGCACAAGTTCGAGGCCGCCTGGGCGCGGTACGTCATGTCCCTGCAGCCGAGTCCCAAGTTCTGCTGCCGCGATAACATGGAGTCCGCCCTGCTCCTGGCCAAGATGGCCTACGGAGACCCGCGTAAGCTCGAGGACCTCGCCAGCCTGCGCACACAGGTGCTCTATGCGCCCGGCGTCCGCTGGCAGATCACGCGGCCCAACGGCGAGAAGGTGTCCTCCGACCGCGGAGAGCAGGTGGCCGCCCTCTTCCGCTGCCCCTTTGACGAGGGCGGCGGCCGCATCAGCTACCTGCTGCTCAAGGACCAGCAAACCGGCAGGCCGGTGCTGATATGCGACCACCACCCGGGCTTCATCATCAAGGCGTATTTTGCCTATTCGGATCCCGGCGACCTCAGGCCGGTCGTTGAGGAAGAGGTCCGCGAGACGGTCACCGACGACCTGCGTCAGGCCATTGTGAACGCGGCTCGGTCGGGAGCTTATCAGAGATGACGGGACTGCCTGCGAACAAAACGCAGTGGTTCTACCTGTCCCGCAAGGAGCTTCTTGTCCTGGCGGTGGGCACCGGCATCGTGCTGGTGATCGTCAACGCGGCCAGGGGCGTCGAGCGGCTTTGGGGTCGGAGCGAGGTCGCCGTGGTCGAGCCTGGCGATGCCCTGCCGCCGCCCGCGAAGATCAACGTTAACGCAGCCCCGGACTATGAGCTGTCCATGCTCCCCGGCATCGGTCCGAAGACGGCCCAAGCTATTGTCAGCAACCGGCAACAGCATGGCCCATTTGCCAGCCTTGACGACATGACAAGAGTGAGCGGCATCGGGCCGGCAACCGTCGAGGCGATCCGGCCCTATGCGGCGTGTGCCTCCGCGGGGAAGGAGGACCAGGATGCGGAGAACTGACCGCGCCGTCTTCAAGCTCCAGGCCCCGTTCGAGCCTGCCGGCGACCAGCCCGCTGCAATCGCCCAGCTCATTGAGCGCTTCCAGGCAGGCGAACGATACGTGACGCTCCGCGGCGCAACGGGCACAGGTAAGACGTTCACTATGGCCAACGTGATTGAAGCGCTCGCCTTGCCCACCCTTCTCATCAGCCACAATAAGACGCTCGCAGCCCAGCTCTACAGCGAGTTCAAAGAGTTCTTTCCGGAGAGCGCCGTCGGCTACTTCGTCAGCTACTACGATTACTACCAGCCGGAGGCCTACGTCCCCTCCCGCGACCTCTACATCGCCAAGGACGCCTCCATCAACCAGGACATAGACCGCCTGCGCCTGGCCGCCACGACTCATCTCATGCAGAGGACCGACGTCGTGATCGTGGCCAGCGTCTCGTGCATCTATGGCATCGGCGCGCCGGAGGACTACGCGAGCATGTTCGTCGCCGTCGAGACCGGCCAGGAGGTGGCCCGCGATGACCTGCTCGGGCAGCTCGTGGACATCCAGTACGGCCGCAGCGAGAGCGACCTCAGGCGCGGCACGTTCCGCGCCCGCGGCGACGTCGTCGAGGTATATCCCGCGTACGAGGAGATCGCGTACCGCGTGGACTTTTTCGGCGACGTCGTGGACCGCATCGTTGTCATAGACCCCCTCACCGGGCGCAGGCTCGAAGAGGCGGGCACGGTGGCCATTTACCCGGCCAAGCACTTCGTGACGCCCGAAGACCGCATGGAACGCATCCTCAAGGACATCGAGGCCGAGCTTGAAGAAAGGCTGGGGGAACTGCGCAGCCAGGCCAAGATGCTCGAAGCCCAACGGCTGGAAGCGCGCACGCGCTACGACATGGAGCTCCTGGCGGAGGTCGGTTTCTGCCCCGGCATCGAGAACTACTCTCGCCACATCAGCGGCCGCAAGCCCGGGGAAAAGCCTTCATGCCTGCTCGACTACTTCCCCCGGCCGTTCCTCTGCATCGTGGACGAAAGCCACCAGACCGTCCCCCAACTCCACGCCATGTACCACGGCGACCGTTCGCGCAAGCAGACGCTCGTGGACTACGGATTCCGCCTGCCGTCCGCGCTCGACAACCGGCCCCTTACGTTCGACGAGTGGGAACAGCTCGTTGACCCCGTCATGTTCGTGTCCGCAACGCCCGACCAGTACGAGATAAAGAAGTCCGGCAGCCGCGTGGTCGAGCAGATCATCCGCCCCACCGGCCTCGTGGACCCGAAGATAGACGTGCGCCCCGCGCGCGGACAGGTGCAGGACGTCATCACCGAGATAAAGACGCGGGCGGCGAAAGGTGAGCGCACACTCGTCACCACCCTCACCAAGCGGCTCGCCGAAGACCTGGCCGATTACCTGCGTGAGGAAGGCATCAACGGCTGCTACCTTCACAGCGAGGTCCAGACCATCGAGCGCGTGGAGATACTGAACGACCTGCGCCGCGGCAAGTACGACGTCATCGTGGGGGTCAACCTGCTCAGGGAGGGGCTCGACCTGCCCGAGGTCTCGCTCGTTGCGGTGCTCGACGCGGACCGCGAGGGATTCCTGCGCTCGGACACGTCTCTGATCCAGACCATGGGGCGCTGCGCGCGCAACATCAACGCCGAAGTCATCCTCTATGCGGACCAGGTCACCGAGTCCATGGCCCGTGCCATCGAAGAGACCGAGCGCCGCCGTCAGGTCCAGGTCACTTACAACGAGGAGCACGGCATCACGCCGCAGACCATCAAGAAAGACATCCAGCACGGCATTGATTACGAGGTTCAGGCTTGGAAGCGCCGCGTCGAGACGCCCGTCGTCGCCGAAGAGGAAAAGGACTACGTCGCGGCGAACCGCTTGGACCAGTTGGAGCGCGAGATGAAGGAGGCGGCCGCGAACCTCGACTTCGAGCGCGCAGCTCTCCTGCGCGATAAGATCCGCGAGCTGACAGTGCACGCCTGAGGTCTGGGACTCCGTGGCGATGCACAACGGCAGATGAGATGGCCAGTGCCCGATGCGGTCTACTTGGCCGAGTGCCCTGTCAAGCCATTTGTGGATCTTGCCGGAGCGGCCTTCGTCAAGACACCTGATGTCTTGCCGTAGGGCATGGGTGGTCTCCCGAGCTGCGGGGCCTCCCTGAGGGGACAGGCGGGTTCGAAGCGGCCGGATCGCGCGACACATGGGCAAACTGGAACACCTGAACGTCGGGCTAGTCGGTGCGGCAGGCCGCGGCGGCTCATTCCGGGCGGCCTTGGAGGCCACCGGAGCGCGCATTCACGCCATCTGCGACACAAACAAGGACGCGCTTGATAGGTGTGCCGAAGGGTTTGGGACGGCAGAACGGTACACCGACTACGCGCAGATGCTTGAAAGCTCGGAGCTCGATGCTGTCGTCATCGGCACGCCGATGCAGTTCCACGCCCCGCAGGCGATTATGGCGCTGAATCGCAACCTGCACGTGCTGAGCGAGGTGCCGGCGGCCGTCTCCGTCGAAGAGTGTGAGGACCTGGTGCGCGCGTGTCGCCGGTCCGAGGGCGCCTACATGATGGCTGAGAACGTAAACTACACGCGGCCCAATATGCTGGTGCGCGAGCTTTGCCGCCGAGGTTTGTTCGGGACGCTCTACTACGCCGAGAGTGAATACCTGCACGAGCTGAAGAAGCAGAACGAGGTCACGAAGTGGCGGCGCAAATGGCAGACGGGCATCGAGGGCATAACGTACGGCACACACAACCTGGGGCCGATCCTCCAATGGATGGCGGGCGACCGCGCCGTGCGGGTATGCTGCGAGGGAAGCGGCTACCACTACACGGACCTGCGCGGCGACCACTATCACCAGGACAGCAACGTAATGCTGTGCAAGATGCAGAGCGGAGGTCTGGTGAAGGTACGCGTTGACATGCTCTCCGACCGACCGCAGGCGATGCTCAGCTACCTGCTTCAAGGGACAGACGGCTGCTATGAGTCCAGCCGCAGCGGGCCGAACGAGACCGACAAGCTCTGGCTGTGCTCGCTCAGCGTCGTACCCAGGTGGTTCGGGCTGGACGCGGTTGAGGGCTATGTGCCGGATGTTTGGCGCAACCTCCCCGAGGCTGCCCAACGTTCCGGCCATGACGGCGCAGAGTACGTGGAGGTGCTGGATTTCGTAAGCGCGGTCAGTAGCGGCACTTCCCCTCCTCTCGGCGTCCACGAGGCGATGGACATGACGCTGCCAGGACTGCTCTCGCAGCAATCAATCCTGGAAGGCGGGCGCTGGCTGGCCGTGCCTGACTCGCGCGAATGGCCGGAGGAGCCCTCAAAGCCCCAGCTTCAGATGGTCTGGCCCGAGCGGCTCTTGGCTCGGCCGCCCGCCCGTCGGCTGCCCAACGGATATGGACTTCGCCAGTACGAAGCGACCGATGAGCACGACTACGTCGAACTGATGGCGAAGGCGGGTTTTAAGAACTGGAACCATGACCGGGTTGAACAGCAACGGCAGCGCGTGATCCCGGGCGGGTTCTTCCTCGTCGAGCACGGGCAGAGCCGTCAACTTGTCGCGGCCGCGATGGCCCAGCATACGCCGGACGAGCTGCATCCCCAGGGCGGCGTGTTGGGCTGGGTAGCCGGCGACCCGGAGCACAAGGGCAAGGGACTGGGGCTGGCAGTGTGCGCCGCGGCGGTCGCGCGGCTCATAAGCGCGGGGTACAAGCGGATCTACTTGCGGACGGACGACTTCCGCTTGCCGGCTATCAAAACGTACCTCAAGCTGGGGTTCGAGCCGTTCCTGTTCTGCGACGGCATGGCCGAGCGGTGGCAGGCTATCTGTGCCAGCCTGCACCTGCCGTTCAAGCCCCGGCCCGGCACGTAGCGGGATAAGAGACATTGGTGCAGGGCACGATTCTGGTCCTGGATGCCCGGGCCAAGCTTGCTCTGCGTGTTCAGGATTAGGTTCAACGACGCCACCCGGAATGGGGCGGCTTGCCTTGATTGTAAGCGTGAGCATGGGGGCGGTTTGGCGACGAGTGGGAAGGTTCTTACCCCATTCTGGCCTCGTCCCAGGCGTTCCGAATGGGTGTGAAGTTCCCGGGTCTCGTTTTCGCCGCAGGGACGGGCTGCCGAAAAGAGCGTGCGCCGCCACCGCACTCCTACAACGGGAATGGCTCACCAACGACAGCCGACGTCATTCAGAGGGCGCAATCGGGGTATCATACACACATCACGCAATGTGCCGGATCGGGCCGGGCATCAACTGGTCAGCGGGTGCTGCCACGCGCCACCAACCAACGAGTGGCCGGCAAATGGCGGCAGTTTCTGTCTGGGAAGTCACGATTGCCCTCGGCCGGGGACTTAAGCGGTGTCGACACGGTCCGCGGCGGCGTAGGACTAAGTTGCGGCAGGTCTACGACAAACTTTGACGCGGCGGGGCGAGGTAGAGTATACGGCGTTACAGAAGCGGTCTCGTCAGGCCCCGTGCGGCCCCGGGGTGTTATACACGGACTAACAGAGAAGGCAAGGAGAACGCGATGAGAACCATCTGGGAGATGGTTTGTCTGTTCGGCCTGTCTGTGTTCCTTGCCTTGGCGGGCCTGCGCGCTGCCCAGGGCGCGGAGGGGCCCTCCGGCGTTCCTGCCGGGGGGCCGCCCGCAGCGGCGGAGCTTCCGCCCCTTCCGGAGGGGGACGGCCTGGCCGCGAAGCATCCCGAGGACATCGGGATTGAGGGGGACCCGGCAGTAGTCTTCGCTGACGGCTTCGAAAACTGCTCCAAGAGCATTGACCTGCGCCAGAAGTGGAATTATCTCGTCTGGGATGAGAATGATCGTCTGATCACCGACACCCCCGAGAACGTTCACGGCGGCAAGAAAGCCGTAGAATTCGCCCTGCGGCAGGGAGGTGAGGCGGGTCACGGAGCGATGAGACGGTTTCCCCAGGGATACGACGTCCTTTTCGTGCGTTACTATGTCAAGTTTGACAAGGACGACGACTTCTACAACTCGGCCCACGATGGCGCGTGTATCGCGGCCCTTGCGCCGGGGTTCCCTCCCGAACGGCCGCTCTCTGCGGGGACGCGCGCCGACGGGCGCAACAAGTTCATAGTCAGCCTGGACACCTGGCGCACGCGAAGGATGACGCCCGTCCCACCAGCTCCCGGACAGTGGCTCATCTACTGCTACCACCCGGAGCAGCGCGGGAGGTACGGTGACAACTTTTACCCCGAGCCGAAGTTCCTTGTCGAGCGGGACCGCTGGTACTGCTGCGAACTCATGGTCAAGGCGAACACCGTGGGCCAGCGCGACGGGCGCATCGCTTTCTGGGTGGACGGGAAGCTTAAGGGCGACTTCGCCGGGCTCCGGCTGCGCGACGTGGATAGCCTCAAGATAAACTTCCTCTCCATCGGCTTCTACATCGGCAACAACCGAGTTCGGGATAACCGGATGTGGTTTGACGACGTGGTCGTGGCCACCTCGTACATCGGGCCGATAAAGCCGCCGGACGCTCGGGAGGCCAGCGGGCGGACGTCCGGCAAGCCGGCCGAGCCTGCCGAAACCGGAGCCGTGCGGCGGAGCGAGTGACCGTAAGGGCATCGGGCTACCTCATGTAAAGGCCGGCGCTGTGCGCGCCGCTTCAGCGCCTTTCTGTTGGCGGAACGCCGAGGCCGGCCTGCGGGGGGAGTGGAAATTCCTTGCCCGGCGAGAGTTGGCAACCGACGGAAACGCCCCACAAGGCACAAAGGCGCCTGAGCCGTTGGGCGACCGGCGTCTTGACAGTACGGCGGTATGTCTGCTGCTTGAAAACGCCGGCCTCCCCAGTTAACCTGCGCAATCTCTACAATGACTGGTCACGCCGTTCTCAGCGGAGCGCATCTCCATGGGCGGGAAGAGAGACCTCAGGATCGGTGTCATCGGCGCCGGCGACGCGACCAACTGGACACCGCCTGGCTACACGGCTATCGTCCTCTGGGGAGGGGCGGAGATGTGCAGCATCAAGTTCATTTGTCCGGAGTCTGAGATGCATCCGGTCGCGCTTGGGGAATGGGGCAGCCGCGGACTGCAGCGCAGCGACACTGGTGCAGATCCTCTGAAGGGGGTGCGGGGCCATGGAAAACGATGCTGTGTGCCTTGTCCGCATGAGGGAGCGCATGGTACGGATTGAGCGTTATGTGGCCGGCGGTCGCGGCGCTTTCATGAGTTCAACCATCACTCAGGACGCAGTCCTGTGGAACCTGGAGCTCTTCTGCGCTGCTGCCACGAGGGTCTCTGATGACTTCAAGGAAAAGCACCGCCAGGTCAACTGGGGATACGTTTGCGGGCGTTTCCGCGATGTGACACGTGACCCCTGGCACCCGGAGCCGGAGAACATCTGGGCATGCATCGAACGTGAGCTCCCGGCCATCCGGGAGAATCTGGCAGCCATCATGCGTCCGACCACAGGAGGGTACTGAAGACCAGTCGAGTAGCATGGCAACGGCAAGCGTGGCCGGGGTGCTCACTGCCCTGCGTGCGTTGGCACCATTTCGGCCAACAGATCAATGGGAGCCGCGACAGGTGCAAGGGGACGTAAGTCCAGTCCCACCGCTGCAAGGACTGGCGCCCCGATTCTGCAAGCCTGCTCGGTATCCTACCAGGCGGCACAGAAAGGCCAAGGGCGCAAGCTTCATACACTATGCTCCTGAGCGGGCACATGAGATCCGATGTCCCGTAGGCTGTGGCCCTATGCGCGACGGTGGCAGAACAACGTGACAGGGGGTAGAATGCGCGCCCTTGGCAGCCTTGATACGCAAGCCCGGAGCCTGGTTGCCAGATGGCTGCGGATACGCCCGCTTTGTGCCTCTTTTTGCCTTGTTTTGGCCGGATGCTGGCTGCCACATGCGTTGGCGTAACTGATTTGTCCCCTGGATGTTGTGACTGGTGGAACGGACGCACTATTTTGGCATCATACAAGGCCTCCGTGACTTTGGAGACCCCGTTATGCAAGACGCCGCCCGCAGACACACACAGCTTCGACACAGGGCCTTGGCCTGTCGGGCGCTGACGCACTCACCCGGCGCGCTATTGGTCTGCTTATGCCTCTGGTGGGCAGCGATGCCCCCTGCCTCCGCTCAGAGCCTCCTTGGCCGCCAGGCAGTGCTTATCACTGAAGAGTCCCTCGTGGGCAACTGGGTCGCGCCGGGCATGCGAGTGAGGCTGACGGAAGACTTCCGGTTCACACTCGACGGGGATGCAGGCACATACCAGGTTCAGGGCGATTCCCTTGTGCTGCGCCTGCCTGGCCGCGAGGTCGCCTACCAGTTCAAACTGGAAAAAGACGAGCTGACTCTCTCCGGAGGCGACCTCGCTCAGCCTCTCAAGTTCGTCCGGCAGGCCTCTATCAGCGCCTTCTTCCGGCGGCTCTTCGAGTTCTCCCCCGAGGCGTTGAAGTTCAAGGTTTACAGGATACTTATCATCTTGGGCATTGTGGCCCTCTGCCGCGTGGCGCTGACGCTCCTACGCGGCGTCAGCCGCATGATCATCCTTTCCGACCGGGGGCCGCTGCGCTTCGTGTACAGGTACAGGAAGAACAGGGCTCTCACGCTGCATTCCCTGGGGCTCAACATCGCCAAATACGTCATCTACTTCACCGCGTTCGGCTTCATCCTCGGAGAATTCGGCATTCCCGCCACGGCCTACCTCGCCTCGCTTTCGGTCATCGGCCTGGCCGTGGGCTTCGGCTCACAGGGCCTCGTGCAGGACACGGTCACCGGCTTCTTTGTCATATTCGAAGCTCAGTTCGACGTCGGAGACATGGTGCAGATCTCCGACCAGGTCGGCATCGTCGAGGAGCTGGGCTTGCGGATGACGAAGCTGCGCAATTACCTGGGCCAGACCGTCTTCATCCCCAACCGCAACCTCTCGGTGGTGGGCACCTTTGCCGCGGGAGCGCAGCACGCCCTCGTGGACGTGGCGGCGCCCGGTCCGGAGGCCGCCCAGCAGGAGACCAGGGTGCTCCGCGTGCTCGGCGAAGAGATCAAAGAGCAATTCAAAGGCGCAGTCCTCGCGGAACCCGAGGTCATCGGGCCCCTCTCGCTGCGCACGGGCGAGCACTTCGTCCGCATGCACCTGGCCATCTGGCCTCAGCAGCAGTGGGTCGTTCAGGAGCAGTTGATCCCGCGCATTCGGGCACTCTTGAAACAGCAAGGGTTCGAGATTCCGGGCGACCGCATCGCAGTCTCCTACCATGGCCGGGAGGAGCGCTCCGTCCAAAGCTGGGAGCACGCCCTCAAGAGCTTCACGAGCCGCATCGTGCGCTCCAGCCGCCAGCCCCCCACGGGCAGTGGCGGCGCCTGACGCGCCCACGCAGGGCGGAAGGCTGGATGCGCAATGTAGGGGCATCCGCCGTACGGTGCGTGCCCTTACAGCGGCGGTCAACGTAAACGTGCCGTGGCCTCAGGGCCATTTCCTTTCCAGACGGCGCCATTTCTGTTAGTCTGTACTACGTGGGGGACGTTCTGATTTGTTGCCAAGCAAGGGGCTCGGGTGGAACTCAAATACTATCCCGACCGCGTGCTCAGGAAGAAGAGCCGCCCCATCCAGGAAGTCAACGACGAGGTGATGGAGCGGGCCCGGCAGATGCTCGAGGTCATGTACGAAGCCGAGGGCGTCGGGCTGGCTGGACCCCAGGTCGGCTGGGGCCGTCGGATCGTGACGATTGACGTCGAAGGCCCGAAACCGGAAGACCGCGTCTTCGTCAACCCCCTCATCGTCCGCCGCGACGGCAAGATGGAGCAAGAGGAGGGATGCCTGAGCCTGCCCGGCATAAAGGTCAAGGTCCCGCGCGCGGAGAAGATCACGGTCGTCGCCTACACCTTGGCGGGGGACCGTGTCGAGTTCGAGTTTGAGGGGCTGCCCGCTTGCGTCTGGCAGCATGAGCTGGATCACCTCAACGGCGTGCTCATCATTGACAAGCTGCCGCCCACGACACTCATCACCATCCGCGAGCAACTGAAGCAGCTCGAAGAGCAAGCCAAAGAAGCCCAAGACCAGAAAGCCTGAACTCCGAAGTTCACCCCCTCTTCCTCGGGGCGTGCGAGGAGGGCTTGCCCGTGTCGGCGGCTCGGCCCGTGTTGCTTGGCGCTCTTCGCGCCCTTCATACTGACTCCAAAACCGCATGGGGGCGAAGCTGACGTGAGGCTGATCTTTCTCGGGAGCCCTGAATTCGCCGTCCCCAGCCTTCGGGCCCTGCACGGGGCAGGCCACGATATCGCCCTCGTGGTCACTCGGCCGGATAGCCCCCGGGGCCGCAGCGCAAAGCCCCTGCCGACGCCGGTCAAGGAGCTTGCCCTCAACCTCGGCCTTGAGGTCTGCCAGCCGCAGAGAGCCCGCGCGCCCGCCGCCGTGGCACGCCTCCGCGCCATACGCGCACAGCTCGGCGTGGTCGTCGCCTTCGGCGAAATCCTCAGTTCGCGACTGCTTTCGGCCACCGAACGAGGCTTCATCAACCTGCACGCTTCTCTGCTGCCGGACTATCGCGGCGCGGCCCCCGTCAACTGGGCGCTGATCCGCGGGGAAACGGTCACCGGCGTCAGTGTGATCAGGGTGGTGCCCGAACTCGATGCGGGGCCGATACTGGCCCAGCGGCAGGTCCCCATTGGCGACGACGAGGACGCCGGCGAACTCGACGCCAGGCTGGCCGACGCTGGAGCCGAGGTCATTGTGGACGTTGTGAACCTGCTGGCCTGTGAGGAGCCGCCCGGCCAGCCCCAGTCTACGCGTGCGGCCTTCTTCGCCCGCAAGTTGACGAAACAGGACGGCCGGGTAGACTGGTCATCGTCCGCGGAGGAGATCCGGAACCGCGTGCGTGGAATGACGCCATGGCCGGGCGCGTACTGCGACCTTGAGGCTGGCGGCAACCGCCATCGGGTGACCTTGCTCCGCGCGGAGACGGTGGACAAGGCCGCCGCTCCGCACCCCCATGAGCCCGGCACGGTGATAAGGGCAGACGCCGAGGGCATCGTGGTCCAGGCCGGCGCCAGCCTGCTGAGCATAGAGCAACTCAAGCGCGCCGGCGGCCGCGCGATGAGCGCCGCAGACTTCGTTCACGGGCGCCACGTGAAAGCCGGCGACCGCTTCTTATAGACACTGATTAACGCAGAAGCCAGCAGGTTACAGGCACAGCGGCATCGCAGATCGCATCAGCCGCGCGGCCTATGAGGCCGATAGCAGATGAAGCGAAGGGTGTTCGACCAGTGGGTCTCGCCATTGTTCGTGTGAGTCAGCGCTAATCTGTGTCAAGAGTCGTAGCTGTTGTTGAGGAGGCCTTCGTGGGACGACGGATCGTAAGAATGCTGAATGGCCTGACGCGCCTGCGCCGCTGCCGCTGCAGGCCCGAAGAGCTCCTCATCCTTGTTCCCTCCTGCCTGCAGAACTCCGGGTGCAAGCAGAAGATCACAAACGATATCTCCGAATGCCGCCGCTGCGGCCGGTGTAAAGTCAAAGACATCATCGAATTGAGCGAGAAGTACGGCGCGCGGTGCGCCGTGGCGACGGGGGGACGGCTGGCGCTTGAGCTTGCCAAAGCCGAGGGCGTCAAGGCCATCGTCGCTGTGGCTTGCGAGAAGGAGTTGCAGGCGGGCCTTACGGGCGTTTTCCCGAAGCCGAGCCTGGGGATTATCAACCTCCGGCCTCATGGGCCTTGTCGGGATACTGACGTTGACCTGGGAGAGGTGGAGGAAGCCATCGCCTGGTTGCTGCGCGATTGAGGCTAGGCCGGCCCGGGGGTAGACATGTTCACCGCGTCATGCCACAAATGCAAGAAAAGGTACCGGCTGCACGACCGGCTGAGGGCCACAGTTCCACCTTGCCCGCATTGCGGCTTGCCGCTGACGCCGGATGAGACGTCGCAACGACAGCCCCTGCGGGAGAAGCTCCAGGCGGAGATGGAGAGGCTTGCAGCGGCGCGGTCGGCCGCAAATGCCACGGCACCCGAGGAGCCGAATGTGCGCCTGGCCGAACGCTCCTGCCGGCCGCGCCTGCTCGGCCGGTTGCTCCTTGTCGGCCCTATAGCGGCGCTGGCCCTCTGCGCCCTCGGCGGAGGGCTGTGGCTCTACGCGCATTCCCGCGGCCAGGCGACGAGGGACACCGAGGCAAAAGTCCAGGCGGCAGTGGCGGACGCCCAACGCGTTGACTCTCCCGGCCACGAGGCGGACGCCCTTGCAGCCTGGCAGATCGCCTACCGGCAGATCATCCTCTACCAGCAATCCCCGCAGGACTTCCAGGCGGAGATGTCGCTTGCCAAGCGCCGCATTGGTGAGCTGCAGGATGCTCTCAAGCGCGCCGCCGCGCCGGCACAATCAACCCCGAAGGCGGCGACCGCCGCACCCGGGCACTCCGCCCCGCCGACTCAGCTCGCTGCTCCGCCGCCACAGGGCGCCGCGGCTCCCGCCCCTCCTAGCTTAGCGCAAATCATCGCAGCCGTGCGCCAAAGCTCGGTCCGCGGTGAGCCCGTGGTCGTCATTGATGCGCCCGGCGAGGTTCAGCGCTGGCAGGCCGAATCCTGGGCCGATCCGGTGGGGCTGAGGCTGGAGGCGGCCGAGGGCAGCCGGTTCGTGGTCCTTGAGCAAAAGGACGGCAAGGCAGGCAAGTGGGTGGTGAGCATTGATCAGCCGCTCGACCTGACGCCATACGACTCGCTGACCCTCGACGTGCGGAACGAAGAGCCAGTCGCGCTTGCCGTAGCCGTTTGGACGCAGCCGGGCTCTGCGATGTTCGAAACGCCGACGCAATCCCTCCCGATAGGCGACCACACGGGCGTTTCTTTTGCGCTGAAGGGCAAGCAGTTCAAATCTCAGCTTACCAACTGGCAGTTCGGGACGGAGATCGGGAACCCCGCCAACGCGGTGAGGCTGAGCATCTTCATTTACACCCGCTCGCAAACCCCCATCCGCTTCCGCAACGTCTGCCTCCGCAAGGCCGAAGCGAAGTAGCGAACGCACAAGAGGTGCCCGCGGCCCCCTACCAACCTCGGAGATGCAGGGGGAGGCCGTGTGTCGGGCTGACCAGGCAGCGAGTTTGGCGGAGTATCGGTTAGGACCCCGGTTCGTACCGCAAGCATCAAGCGCTGCTCCGATCCCAATTCGTTACCCGGGCGGAGCCATGCCGACAATCGGCGCGCCAGAACGGTGGTGAGTCCCGATTTTACTCCCTTAGGCGGACTCGGATTTCGTCGCCATCGCGAAACGGTCGGTAAGCAATAGGAAAATCCATCTCTCCGCTGTCGGCAGGATCCAGTCGAAGGCGAAGAGTGCCTCGTATGGTGTCACCTTTCTGATGCTCGTCCAAGATCGTCAGGTTCTTAAGCTCCAGGTCGAGACCCGGAAAGCTGCCTGGATGCATGTAGTCCGCTTTCCGCCGTTGCCCGTCGGGCATCTCATGTTCGACCCACACCACCTCCGCCCGCGGGTTCCTTGGGTGGGGGCCACGATGTGTGCTGTCAAACACCACTTCGGTCGCACCTGCGCCCATCGCCTCCTTAATGTGCTTCGTTACCCCGGCGTACAGGCCGCCAGCGAAAAGATGGGGGGCGACCGAGTACTCACCCGCCCGCAACCATTCCGCGGCCAGCGGGACCGTCGCGTCGAGGATGCCAAATCGCTCACCGTCGTCCATGAGGGCTACCACCATGGGTGGAAACAAGTCCTTGTACTCCGCCAACCCCTCGGAAAACGACTTTCCTTTGGCGATGCGGCCCTGCAGGTGACGAATCACGCCACGCAGCCTTTCATCGGACACTTTTTGCTCAAGGTCAGCAAGCGCCTGCAGAATGCTCTCTCCCTTGCCTATGCGCTGGCCGAACTCAAGAAGGAACGCTACACGGCGGCCGACTTCATTGGGATCCGGCGCATTGGATTTCAGAGTACCCGCGATCATAGCAATCATCCTTTCTTTCAGTTTTTTCCTCGCGGCATGGAGGCGGTTGTTGACGGTCGTCACAGGCCAATCCAGGAACTCGGCAACGTCTCTCTGAGAGTATCCGTTGATGTAGAAAAGCGTGGTGACCGTCCGCTGGTCTTCCGGGAGAGACCGGATCGCTGCCAGCACCTGCTCGGCCATCTCGTTTCTCTCTACAGCCGAGGCCGGGTCGGACTGGGCAGATACAACCGCTTCCGCCGACTCCAACGCTGTCGTCGGCAGGCGCCTGCGCCTTCTGATGCGATCGCAGTGCTTGAAGACGATCCTCCGGAACCATCCCGGGAACGCCGCCGGTTCGCGCAGGTTCCGCAGGCATCGGTACGCCTCGATGAATGCCTCCTGGGCGGCGTCTTCGGCCAGGTGGAAATCGCCCAGAAGGGAGTACGCATAACCGTAGGCCATGTCCTGGAACCGTCGCACGATCTCGCCGTAGGCATCCAGGTCACTATCTCGTGCGCTTATGACCAGCTCTGCAAGCTCTGACACGTTGCGCACCTACTATGAGGGGCCCTCTGACACATAAGTCCCATTTGAAGGCCGTCGCCTTTAGCCACGCTGTAGGATTCGGCCGGGATCTCCTCTGCACGAGCGGGAGCGGCGCGCAAGCTTCTTCCCGGGCGGGGGCTGGCCCTGAAAGGGGTTGTATCACGGCTTATGGCGCCGGGCGGGCGAGCGTGAGAACTTGCACGTGCTCCGCGCCGGCTTTCTTGAGCACCCTCGCACACTCGCTCGCCGTCATGCCCGTCGTCATCACGTCGTCCACTAAGAGCACGCGCCGGCCGCGGAACTTGGCCGCATCTCTTACGCCAAATGCCCCCCGCACGTTGTCCCATCGCCGGGCGACCGGCAGCAGGGCCTGCTGAGACGTGTAGCGCGTGCGGACCAGCACCCCCGGCAGGAGCTTGCCGCCCAGCCGTTTGGCGAGCACCCGCGCCAACAACAGCGCCTGATCGTAGCCGCGCTCGCGCCGACGTCGCGGATGAAGCGGCACGGGCGCGACAAGCTCCGCTCCGCCGATCTCCGGCGGCATCCATCCCCTGTCCAGCATGGCCTCAAGGAACCTTGGGCCCAGGAAGAACTGCCCGCCGAACTTGAACGCACGGATGACAGAGGAAGCGGGGCCCGCATAGGTGACGATCGCCCGGGCGAGGTCGAAGTGGCGCTCCTCCGCCCGGCAGGTTATGCACAGCGGCGCGGCCTCCAACTCGCCGGCGTGCGGCAGGCCGCCCGCCGCCTCCCCCGCCAGCGGAGAGCCGGCTATGGCTTCGTCCGGGACCGGGAGGCGACCCACGGCCGCGCCAGCCAGCGGGAGGCCACATATGGCGCACTTCGCGCCCACGATCCTGCCGTCAGCGAGTTCCTTCGAGCATGCACCGCACAGGATTCGCGCCCCGGAGTCCTGGAGATGCCGGCCGCAGTGGTAACAGTGGCGCGGGTAGAACCAGTCCAGGAGCGAGTTCAGCACGGTGCCCGGCAGCGCAACTGCCTCCATTGTGAGTCGCGTGCTATCCATCGGAGTACGGCCCCAGCTTGTCCAATGATCCCACCATGGACACGGCCGTTCCGTAATGAATCTGCACCGTGTCCTCGACGTTCGGCGCGTAACCTCCCGCCAGCGTGACCGCAACAGGTATGCCGCGCTCTGCGCAAGCGCCGAGGACGATCTCATCGCGGCGTTTCAGGTGCGCAATGCCCAGCCTCAGGGTGCCGAGCTGGTCCTTCTCGTAAGGGTCGGCCCCGGCGACGTAGAGGACGAACTCGGGCCTGTGTCGCTCAAGGATGCCGAGCAGAGCGCGCCCCAACTCGGACAGATAGAGCTCGCCGCCGCAGAAGCTCGGAAGGCCGATGTCCAGGCTGCTCTTGCGCTTTACCGGAAATATGTCCTCCTCATGGATGCTGAAGGTGAAGACCTCCGGCTCCTTCTGGAAGATGTACGCCGTGCCGTTGCCCTGGTGCAGGTCGCAGTCCACCACCAAGGCCCTGTGCACAAGCCCGTCGCGGCGCAGCCTTCTGATGCCCACGGCCACGTCGTTGACGTAGCAGAACCCCTCCGCCCAGTCGGGGAAGGCGTGGTGGAATCCGCCGGCCATGTTCATGGCGAAGGTATGCTCGGTTACGGCGAGCCGGCAGGCGAGGATCGTCCCGCCCGCGCCGAGGATGAACGCATTCACGATCTCCTTCGAGATCGGCAGCTCGCTCGAAGCGGTGCGCGGCGTGTAGCGGCAACTCAGCAAGTCATCCAGGTAGCGGGGCGTGTGGACAAGCTCCAGGTCTTGTCGCGTGGCCGGCTCCGGCGTAAGGAAATCCTCCGGGGCGACGAGGCTGCTCTTGACCATCTTGTCGTGCAGCCGGCGGTACTTATCGGTACGGAAGACGTGCGGTCCAACGTCGCAGTAGTAGCCCGGCGAGTAGACGAACCTCGGAATGCGCTTCTGCGTCCGCTGCGCGGGGTTCACGGTTCCAGCACCAGGGGGAACGAAGGCTTCCAGCCCGGCTCCACGCGTTCCTTCAGCTCCTCTGCATCGGAGGCGTAGAGCGAGCTGATCTCCACCTGCGGCGCCCGAAAGTCTCTCGGCATCCGCACTTCGGCCCCCGCCTGCTGCAGCCACTGCAGCCACCGCCTCTGCATCAGGCGCCTTGCGCTCTCCGGGCTGTCGTCGCCCTCTGCGTTCTTCACCGGCGCAAACTCGGAGTCGCGCCTCACCTCGACGAACGCGCACTCCTCGGCAAATTCGAGCGCGTCGAAGATAAACCGCTCGAACTTGTAGCAGCCGCCGGGCGGTGAAAGGCACTTCTCGCCATTGTCGTCGAGTATCTCGTACTGCTTCTTGGCGATGTGCCAGGGGAGGCCGTCCTGGTGCTGCACCACGCGCTCGACGAAGGGCACGTCCATGACGTGCACCGCAATGCTCCCGTAGCGGAAGCGCAGTTTGCCGTTGGGCGTCCGCGCCCCGGCCACCTCCGGCGGCACATCCACGTACTCGATGACGACCGGCTTCTCGCCCTTCAGGACCGCGATCCCCAGACGCTCCGACGGGTCGCGCTTGGGTACCACCTTGCAGGAGAAGTCCGCCCCCTTGCGCAGATGGTGACCGATGAACCGCTGGTCGGCCAACGTCACGAGCGGATTATCCACCTGGAAATAGCTGATCAGGTCCCAGCCGCCGTTGCGCAGCATCTCGAGCAAGCCGCTCTGCGCAAGGGCGTCGAACGTGCCGCCATGCCCGTCCGGGCCGGCCAGCAACTGGTCCTTCTCGGCCAGCAGCAGCTTGCCATCCTGACTGATGATGGGGTTGACCTGCTGGACGAAGAAGTGGACCGTCTCCGCGCCGAGGCCGAAGTAACTGTTCTCCCAGAAGAACGCCCGCGTCTCTTCGTCGTTGGTCGGGCTGGTCATGATGAGCCACGGCAGCTTGCAGGAGTAGCGCCGTCGTGCCGACAGGATCTCCTCGGCGAAGAGTTGGAACAGGCTCTTCCCGCGAATTGGAGTGATCGGGTACATCCCTTTAGGATGGTCGTAGCCGAGGCGGGTCCCCTGCCCGCCGGCGACGGTCACGATGGCCACTCGGTTCGCCTCGAGCGCTTCCTGCCCTATCTTTTGGACCCGTTGCTCTGCCTCGTGCTGAGGCGCGTTGAGCGGCAGCCTTGCCACTGCTGGAGGGTCGACATCCGTGAAGCTGACGTCCGTCGGCGGCGTGCTGATAAGCGCGTTGAAATGGTCCAGGCGGTCAAAGTCCACGTGTGCAAGCTGCTGCATCAGCTTTCGGCGCGCCTCTTTGCTCAACTCCTCGACCCACCGAAGCACGTGCTCCTGGCCGTGCTCGACCAGCCTATCCACAATGCGTGTCTCCGTCTTGCTGAATTGAGGCGCCATGTGCCCATCCCCTCCACGGCACCGCGCACCAGCCGGCCGACGCCCGGCGTTGACCGTCTGGTTGAGGAACTTCCCCTTAGGGCCCGCCTTTCCGCCAAAGACGCGCCGTAGCGTGGGAGAATAACGCGACGCCCGCTGCCTGTCAACAAGCTCGCGGGACGCGTTGATCGTCACGTAGTGGAGGGGTTTGGCGCGCCGAGCGCGCCGGGGGCCTTGCAGGGCGTGTAGAATTGGGGCGGTCCGCGATACGCGATTTTTCACCCAACGGGCGATATGCGATGAAGAAGCCCCGCGTTGAGCGCGCCGATGGCATCCTGCCGTTTACGCTGGAAGTGGAAGGGGACGTAGCGCGCTGGTGGACGGAGGTGGAGTTCATCCCTTCGGCGCCTTCGGTAGTCAAGGGTCGGCGTCCGGACCGGCATCTGGCGATCAGGATCGAGCCTGTGCAGAGGGAGCTTTTCGCTGGCGGGACGCGGGTGAAGTACTTTGCGATAGTGACGAACAACTGGGAGCGGCCGGGGCCGGAGATCATCAATTGGCCCAGGCAGAAGGCGGGGACAGTGGAGAAGCTGCACGACGTTTTAAAGAACGAGTTGGGGGCGGGAGTGGTGCCGTGCGGACGGTTTAGGGCGAATGCGGCGTGGCTGCGTCTGGACGTGCTGACGTATAACCTGCTGAGCCCTCTCAGGCACGCGGCGCTGCCGTGCCCCGAATTGCTATCGCCTCCGCGACCGCGCTGCAGAGCAGCAGGGGCACAATGACCCCGACATAGGCGGCGGCGCGCGTCTCGAGCGCCGCCGCGTACGGCTGGACCCCCGCTTGGACCGCGTGCCCCATGCTCATGCCCATCGCAATCGAGTACCAAAAGCACGGAAGCTCAAGCGCCAGCACCATGGTGCCGCAGACCGCGACCAGGCGTGGCGGCGGCCTCCATTGCTCGGGCGTCGGCCTGCTGCGCTGGATGAAGTCTCCCTCGCGGGCCAGGCTCACGATGACGCCGATGTTCAGGCCCGTCCAGATCCCGAATACCTTCGGCAGGAGAGGGTGGAACCCGCTTGCCATGTAAACAAATATGGCAATCGTATTGAACAGGAAGATGGCCGCCGCCGTGCGGGCAATGCTCGGGGACGGCCCGACGAGCCTCAGGATCAGGCGGAATGCCTGCACCGCGGGCCAGGCGACGGCCCGCAGCCGATAGTGGACTATGGGCCAGGAAACGAAGATGCCCACTGCAAAAAGCAGCCCCGCGTGGAGGGCAAGCCGCAGGTGTGTGCGGAACACGAAGTCAAGCATGGCTGTGAGATCAGGGACGCCGTTTCCACGGCCCCGTCAGCGTCCCTTTTCGATTACTCCGATGTAGGTCCCGCTTTCCGAATCAATGAAACGGCCGGCCGCCCAGCCGGTGCCTTTCAGGATCGTTTTCATCTCGTCCTTTGAGGCCAGCAGGTAGTCGAACCACGGCGTCGCGTAGGTCAGATACCTCACGCGGATCCTGAGCTGGCCGCCCATCCGGCCGAGGCGCCTGTTGAGCCTGTGGTATGCCAAGTGGTGGGGCGCGGTCGTCGCGTAGGGGTCGTGGCTCTCGGCGATGATTAGCGCCTCGCTGCTCGTCATGCGGCGAAATCGCCTGAGCAGCCAGCGCGCGCGGCCGAAGCCGCCGAGCAGCCCGAAGTTGTTCCCATACATGACGATGGTATCGAACGTGCCGAGCCTGCCCATGGCCTGGGTTATGGACAGCACGTGCGTCTTCCGCAGTCCGCGCAGCTTGCAGACCTTGATGGCCAGGGGCGAGACGTCTATCCCTGTCACGTCGAGGCCGCGCGACTGAAGGTGCAGGCCGACCCGGCCGGCCCCGCAGCCGATGTCCAGCACCTTGCCCTTGGCGAGGGCTATCGCGTCCTTTTGGTGTTGCGGCCATTCGTCATAAGGCGTCAGGTACGTCGCCGGGCCTCCAGACAGGGCGAGCAGACCATCGTCTCTCTCGACGATCTCGTGGCCGTCTCGACCCTGGTAGAAGTCATACATCCCATGGCCGTAAGCGTCCTGACGGCTGCTTAGCCTGCGCATTGTGGGACAAGCTCCTCCGAGGCTGTTGCACAAGGTTGACTTCTCTCCGGTTCGGGAACCGCCGGAGGGCCGGATGAGAACTGGACGGTCGTCACGTCTGCCGGCACGCGCCGCGCGCTCACTTCTGTCTGCGCGCGCACTCGACCGTGTTCTTCAGAAGCATCGCGGTCGTGACGAGCCCCACGCCGCCGGGCACCGGCGTGATCATGGACGCCCTCTGGCTGGCCGCCTCGAACTCGACGTCCCCCACGATCTTCGTCTTCTTCTTGCCGCCTTCCTCGACGGAGACGCGGTTGATGCCCACGTCTATGACCACCGCGCCTTCCTTGATCATCTCACCTTTGACCAGGCCTGCCTTGCCCGCGGCGACGATCAGCACCTCCGCGCGGCGCGTGTGCAGCCCCAGGTCGCGCGTGGCGATGTGACAGCACGTGACCGTCGGCGACTCCATCAGGGACTGGAGCAGCATGACGACGGTCGGCTTGCCGACGATCTCGCTGTGGCCGATGACGACTGTCTCCTTGCCCTTCAGGTTCACCCCGGCGTGCGAGAGCAATGCCACAACTGCGTGGGGCGTGCAGGGCGCCAGCGAGAAGTCCCCATAGAGAAGCTTGCCGATGTTGGCCGGATGAACGCCTTCCACATCCTTGTCCGGATGGATGGCCTGCTGGACCCGGCGTGCGTTCACGCCCTCGGGCACCGGCATCAGCAGGATCGCGCCGGTTATGCTGGTGTCGGCGTTGATCGCGGCAACCTGCGCCTCGAGGTCGGCCGCCGAGGCAGCCGGCAACTGACGCAGCTCATACTGGATGCCCACTTCGGCGCAGGCCGCCTCCTGACTTTTTGCGTAGTACTTCGCGCCGGGGTTGTCGCTCGCAAGCACGCCCACCAGTTTTGGCGCTCGGCCGAGCACTTTGATGTCCTTGCGCACCTGCTCCTTAATCGCTTCGGCGAGCGGCGCACCTTCGATAAGTTTTGCAGCCATTCTTTCTCCTTACGGCATCAACGGCCGTTTCGTCAGAGGTCTCACGCACAGGCAAAAAGCGCAAACTCCGCCAACCGACCGCCGCCCCGGATAGTCCCTCGCGAACCCCCTGCGGGAATCGCCGACGAGCCGCTGAGACCGCCGCCGAGACGGACGGCGTTCGTCATTCCCTTATGTTCTTCGTGTCTGTCCTGCGGGGGACTGGTTCCTCTCGTCGTTCTCATCTCTCTTGCCGGCAGTGCGGGGCTGCGAGCAGCTTCTTGATTTCCTCGCCGATCCAGTGTTCTGGCTTGGAAACGCAGAAAGGCCCGTGTCCCGGATAGAGCACCATCGGCGGGTCGTTGAGCAGCCGCGTCAGCGTCTCGAGATAAGCCGCCCGGTCATAATCGGGACGATTTCGGAACTGGTCTATGGATGGCGCCCGCACTACGTCGCCGCAGAAGAGCATTCGCCTGCCCTCGTGCGTCACCACGTAAGCGGTGGAGTCGGCCGAATGCCCCGGCGCTTGGAACGCCTTTATTGCGCAAGCACCGATGGTGATCTCCTCGCCGTCCGCCATTTCGGTGACCTGCTCCACGGGCGTGAAGTGCCGGTGGTAATGGTAGGCCACCGTGGCCAGTCCTCCCGCCCGAACCGCCGCCGCTGTCTGGGCGCTCGCGACGACTTCCACCTGGTTTCTCCGCAGATCCTCGGCGGCGCCGCAGTGGGGGATATGCGCGTGTGTAAGGAAGACGTGGCTCAGGTCGTGCAAGTCAAAGGACATCTCGCGGATGTTTCCCAGGATGCCCGAAAGGCTCTCACCGCAGCCGCAGTCAAACATGACGAGTGTGTCGCCGGTGTCAACGAGGTAGGCGTTGCAGTCGTTGGCGGGCCAGTCGAGGTAGACCATGTTGAAATCCTGCCCGCCCACCAGGTAGACCGGGCCGATCAACCGCATCCCCATCGCTTCAGCATGCCTCCGGAGCCAACGGCTTCACCGGGATGTCCCCTCCGCCGAAAAGAACATCATTTGAAAGTAGGCCGCCACCATTGTCAAGAGAGTCCGCGGCGCGCCTCCCCGCAGCCTCTACCGCTCCGCGCCGAGTCGGCTTCTCCCACTGTCAGGCCCTTCCGGGCCAGTCGTGTCAAGCACGAAGCCGGCGCGAATATCGCCCTCCTTCCGCAGGCGCAGGTTGGGATCCGGCCTGGGCGTGCAAGGAAGAGGGGCATCCCAACAGTAGGACATCATGCCGGGTCCCTCGGTTGCAGGCACCAGGATCGTAAGCCCGGATCGGGTCACGTAGCTCGTCATCACGATCTTGGGAGCCGGATGGAAGCCGTGATCCAGTCCGGGGCCGTTCACTTTCATCACGTAGAACAGGTACAGAGACAGTCCCACGGAAAGCGTTGCCAGCGCGCGCGCAGCCAGGGTTCTTCTTGGCTCATCCAGTCCGTTAACCACAATGACCAGCGCGCCTGTAGCGGCGGCCCAGAACAGTGCTCCGGCGAACCGGGGAGCCGGCGCGCTGAAGAGCCAGAGCGCCGCACCGAAGGCCAGGGGCGCAAAGAACAGCAAGCTGGTACGCAACTGCTTCCGAACGTGCACGCCGCTCACGCGCCGGTAAAGGGCTACTGCGCAGGCCAACAGCGTCAACGCACCTGGAATCACCACGGTCCACAATGCAATGCGGTACACGGCCACCAGCCATGGCACGACCCAGTCGCCGCGTTCCGCCTGCTCGCGCCACCGCGGCAAGCCGGACATCAAGCTGGAGGGCCAACGAGCGCATGAGCGCACAGACTTCGCCTCGGAGGTCACTATGTCTTTGGGCATCCGCCAGTCCACGGGGACTGAGACCACAGGGCTCGGATACGCCACGTAGCCGCTGAGGATGACGCTGCGTACTGTCCACAGGCCGATCCCCAGGCCGACGATCGCAGCACCGAGAAGAAGGGGTCTGGCGCCGACAGCATTCGGGTCCTTGATCCGCCGCGACGCTGCCAGGCCGAAGGCCACGAGCAGAGCAGCTGCGCCAAATGCAGCGAAAGTGAGTTTCACGATCATACCGGCCACGCACAGAAAGACGACGCTGACAAATGCAAACGCTGACTCCTGCCGCGACAGGCGGCCGTCTTCGACGAATGCCAGCAGCTCTGCCGCGGCCAGAACGCCTAACACGAAGACGGGCAGGTCGGGTGCGGGGCTGCAAACTAAGCGCGCGTAAATCTGGTCATAGGCAGTGGGCTCCGCGGCGGCTTGCGTCAACAGCGCCGGCAAGTTCAGGGCCAGAAACAGGTCGTAAGTCCTGGGCCTGCCGGCGCGCCGAGATGCGTTGAAGAGGCCCACGACCGCTTGCGCAACGGCCGTCACCAGCAGCAGGCCGTTCGCCAGATGGTAAGCTCTGCCCGCCCATGGGCCGACGCCGAGCATGGCAACGTATAGGAAATGAGCGCTGTTGATGGCGAGGGGATAGTGCAGATTGCCGAGCCCCGGCACGATCGGATACGTCGCCGCCCAGCGTATGGAACTCAGGTGATAGAACGCCGTGTCAATGTGCCAGGGCTCGCCGATAGCGCGGTTGGCTATTCGTAATGTCACGAGAAGCAGGATGAGGCAAAACAGCCAATTCGCAGGCGCGACGCGAGAGACCAGATGCCACAGTTCGCGCCTGTGTAACACGAGGCCGACCGCCCCCACCAGCGCCACGAGCAACAGCGGACGCCAATCAATAGGAAGAACCAGGTGCCACAACTGCAGGAGGATCAGCGCCAGTGCCCAGCCGATCCAGAAGCATCTGAACCAGTCTCCGGCGCGTCGGGCTCTTGATCCCAGAAGCTGTGCCACTGTCAGCCCGACGCCCGTGAACACGAGGAACAAGGGCAACCAGGTGATGGCGACCAGGGACATCGCGGTCAGCGTCGGTATGACCCGGCCTGTCACGTTCAGAGCCTCGGCGAGCATGAGCGACGCTCGGGGCGTCGCTGGGTCGCTCGGTGTTCATGGTATGAAGCAAGGACGGCCTGCGTCCGGGCAATTCCGCATCCCCGCACGACGAACACGTGTGCGCACCTGGGATTCTCGGTTTCCAGAAGCCCGACGGCAGTTAGTTGAACCGGCTTGGGCGGGTCAGCCCACTTTCCGTCTGACCACCGTCACAACCTGAGCCTGCCAACGATAATTCGTAAAGATCCCCCGCCTCGTCCGCTCACATATGCCGCATGCTCGCCTGGTGCTTCCTCAGTCGGCCGAGCAGGTGCTCCCGGGCGTGCTTATAGACTGCCTTCATCTCGCGGTGCCGCTTCTCGTCGTACCGCACGGAGAGCGTGTCCAGGTACGTCAGCCCCCCGTCAATCAGCGTCAGCATGTACGCGGCGTCCGACGGGCTGAACAGATCCGTCCCCGGCACGACGACGTAGATGGGTGACGTATGCGCCGCGACGAAAATCGGCCAGCAGTGCTGCACCTTGAGGTTGCTCCCGCAGCGAGCGGCGACCCAGCTCGTTCCTATCACGGCCACCCTGTCCCGCAACTCCAAGCGTCTGACGCCGGCCTTGGAGGCGGCAGTGGCCACGACCTGGCCGTTCACCACCACATCGAGCCGCGTCATGGGCCAGGCGCACTCAGCGACCGCATGGACCTCGACGGTGCCTCGTCCGCCGCTCAGCATGATCTCGCTGCCGAGGCCCCGGCCTTCCACCTTCAAACTGATGAGCGGCCCCGAGGTGCTGAACGTCCTGCCGGCCCTCACTGCCTCGGCCCAGTTGTCGAAATCGAACGGCCTCTCTGCGTCCAGTTGGGCGTACGTGCGCACGCCGCCTACCGGCATGCCTGCGGACATCTTGTCCGTCCCGCCCACGCAGGCGACGCGGTAGCCGCAGTTCAGGTAACGATAGTACTCGCGCAAGGTATACTCGTCCAGGGGGCCGCTGCCCGGTGCCGAATAACTGCGTATCTCAAGCGCGTCGAACTTGCCGAGCACGATATCCGCGGGGTTCTCCACGTTGGGCTGGGGAAAGTGCGGCCGCACCACGACGCCATGTTTTGCCCGGCACTCGTCGGCCCATTCCGCGAGCGTCCGTTCGTCGGGGTCGCCGACGTAGGCTTCGCCAGGCCCTCCGGCGCACATGGGGAAGACGGGATCGCCGTGGGTGCCGAGCATGGAGATGTGGCCCAGGATATGGTTTCGGTTCTCCGTGCCCACCCAGACCATCGTGTCGTCCTTCTGGACGCCGACTTCGCCGATGATGTCGCCCACGTTGGTGAACAGCCTGCCCCACTGGCTGGCCAGCAGGTTGATAAGGTTCAGCCCTTCCCCCTGCCCCTGCAGCCAGGCCGTGTGAGGGCTGATGAAATGAACGTGAGTATCGGCCGTCACCCAGTTCTGGGAGCGCCAGTCCGAGATGCGCTGCAGCCCAAGCTCCAGCTCTCGCTGCCCCGGCTTTATCTGAAGCTTCTGCCTCAGCGGGCGGTATTCGAACCCTTTGGCCGCCTCAACGTAGACCTCCCCGACGGGCAGGTTCGTCTGGAAGCGCCCCGGCACGTAGGCGTAGCTCATCTGCCCCAACTTGATGTCGGCACCATAGTCCTCAAACCAGTTGTCGTTTATGACTGTGTGGTGGCCGTACGGCGCATAGTACTCGCCGTTGGGGCCGGAGAAGTGCACCCGGGCCGGAATCAGATGGCCGGTTCCCGCGTCCTTAATCGTCACCTGCACCCACGCCCGGTCGCGATGGACGACCTCGATTCGCACCTTCCCAGCGCCGCTGGCACCGCGCTGCATGGCCTGGCCGACGCTCAACTCATGCGTCCGCTTGCGGCCGCTCTCTTTCGTGCCCACCGTGAGCGTGGCGCCATCGGCCGCGCTGATCTCCAAGAGCCGGACGTTCTCTATGAGCCCAACGCCGGCCGGGACGCCCAGCCCGGCTTCAACGGCGTCAACCCATTTCTTGTCCCGCGGCCAAGCCGGCCCGGCATCGCGCACCAGCACGCCGAGGTCCACGCTCAGGGACTCCACCTCCGCCGCTTCCGGAAGCGCCAACTTGAAGTACCTGCGCGCGTTGTGGCGCAGCGGGTGGCCCGGGCCCTCGTAAAGCGTGAGGCCCAGCACGCAGAGCGCGGACTGGTGCGTGCCGCGCAGGACGACGGATCTGATGCGCTGCGTCGGCCGAGGGTTGGGGAGCGCGAAGATCCACGGCTCCGTGACGCCGTTGCCCGCCGCGTCTGTTTGCAGCCGCCCCCACCCGTAAGTGCGACTGGCCTGCCCGCTCATGAAGTCCAGCGTCCGCAGCCCGTCGTAGCTCACCGCGGCGAATAGGTGCTGTCCCCAGCTCTGCCCGCGCCAGCCCACCTCGAAGCGCGAGCGGATCGGCACGGCGGCGCTCGCGCCGTCGGCGTAGTGCAAGGTGTACTCACCCACTTGCTCGCCGCCGGCGTCTTCGTTGCCCGGCAGGGGATTCCCTTCCCAGTAGTGCAGGAAGCACAGATGCGCGGCTGTTGCGCCGACCGTCACCTCCGCTTCTTTCTCTTCGACCAGCCGCAGGACGTTGGTGCGCCGCCCTTCGCGAGCGAGCTCGAACGGTATGCCCCACAGGCGTCGGCTACCGCGCGGCATCTTCTCAGCCCGTTCGGCAACATCCTCACTGTCTTTGGGGCCGGGGCAGTTGAAGGCAAGACGGACTGGCCTGAAGCGGACGCGGAATTCCTTCTTACTGCCAATGGGCTCCTTGCCGTCGCCGGACTTCTTGGGGCTGCCGGCTTTCTTGCCGCCTCTCATGTTCCTTGCTCCATAGACGGAAAGTCTTCCCTCTACAACCTATGGTGTGGCCACCCGACGCGTCGTGGCACGCCTGCAAGGGGAACGGCCAAGCCGGACAGCCCGGACGTGCCCCTCTTGAGTTTGTCGCCGCGAAAGTCTTCCGACGGATACTAACCCCCCGCCGGTGCTTTTTCAAGCGCGATCTCAGCCGGCCCCGGCGGGCTGTGCCTGGACCTCCGCAGCCTGTCCAATCGTCCTCGTGGCGTGGGGATTAGGGCCCCGCACCGTTGATGCCGAGGCCCATCTATCCTACAATGCGGTGGGATTTCGCCTGTGGGGCAACCGTTCTGTGCCCCCGCGGGTCGCTGTGCAGGAGGAAACATGGCCAACGGGAACGCCGAGCCCCGCGTCAAGCGCGAGGTGCGCGAACTGACGCTGCTGTTTGAGGTCAGCCAGGCACTGGCACACAGCATGGACCTGCAGGAGGTGGTTGCGTCGGTCTTCAACGCACTGGCGGAGCACATGGGGATGTCGCGTGCCACCCTCTCTCTGCTGAACCGACACACGGGGGAGATCTACACTGAGGCCGCCCACGGGCTCTCCGACTCGCAGCGAGCGCTGGGCCGCTACAAGCTGGGCGAGGGCGTCACGGGGCAAGTGGTGAAGACGGGGCGGCCGGCCGTCGTGCCGCGCATCCACGAGGAGCCGCTGTTCGTTGACCGCACCGGCGCCCGGAAGCACCTGAAGAAGGAGGATATATCCTTCATCTGCGTGCCCATCAAGCTCGGCCAGGAGTGCATCGGGGCGCTCAGTGCGGACCGGCTCTTCTCCGAGGCCGTGTCGCTCAAGGAAGACGTGCGCCTCTTGTCCATCATCGCCTCCATGATCGCCCAGGCGGTGCGCCTGCGCCAATCGGCCGAGGAGGAGCGGCAACGGCTGCTGGAGGAGAACGAGCGGCTGCAGGCCGAGCTGGAGGACCGGTTCCGTCCCTCTAACATCATCGGCAACTCCCATGCTATGCAGGACGTCTACGACTTGATCGCGCGCGTCGTGCGGACGGACACGACCGTCCTGATCCAGGGCGAGAGCGGCACAGGCAAGGAGTTGGTCGCCCACGCCATCCACTACAATAGCCACCGGGCAGATAAGCCCTTCATCCGTGTGCACTGCGCCGCGCTGCCCGAGGGAGTGATCGAGAGCGAGCTGTTCGGGCACGAGAAGGGGGCGTTCACCGGAGCTGTAGCGCGGCGCAAGGGGCGCTTCGAGTTGGCCGATGGGGGCACGCTGTTCTTGGACGAGGTCGCGGAACTCTCGCCGGCCACGCAAACGCGACTCCTGCGGGTGCTCCAGGAGCGGGAGTTTGAGCGGGTCGGCGGCGCCGAGACCACCCGGGTCAACGTGCGCGTGATCGCCGCCACAAACCGCTCGCTCGAGGAGCTGATGGACGAGCGCAAGTTCCGCCCCGACCTCTACTATCGCCTGAACGTCTACCCCATTCGCGTCCCAGCCCTGCGTGAGAGGCGCACGGATATCCTCTTGCTCGCCGACCACTTCGTCGAGAAGTACAGCCAGGTGAACCGCAAGACCGTGCGCCGCATCTCCACGCCGGCCATTGACCTGCTGATGATGTACCACTGGCCCGGAAATGTGCGCGAACTGGAGAACTGCATCGAGCGCGCCGTGCTGCTTACCCAGGAGGACGTGATCCACGCCCGCCACCTGCCCCCCACGCTCCAGGCGCCCGAGGCCGGCGAAGGCCGGGGCAGCGCGACCCTTCAGGCCCAGTTGGACAACCTTGAACGCGACCTGATTATGGACGCCTTGAAGGCCTCTCGCGGCAAGATGGCCAAGGCCGCGCGGGCCCTGGGAGTGACCGAGCGTGTCATGGGTTTGCGCGTGCAGAAGCACCAGATCCGCCCCGCGCGGTTCCGCACGAGTTCATAGCGCCGGAGTCAGATTGCCGTAAGCTCCCCGACGCCCTGCCGGGCGTGAGCATAGCCCCGGCCTCTCGGCGAGTCAACGACGAGTGCCCGCGTACAACTCAAAGAAGACATCCGGGCCTACATATTCGCCCGCATCAAGTTGCTGGGATAATGCCGAGAACAGGCCGGAGCGGCGGTCACTCGATGGGGCAGCCGCGAACCCGTGCCCCGTTATCTTCGCCGAGCCATGTCACCCGCTTTTCTCGCCGGCCGCCGAGCCTGGCGGGGCTGTGCGGGAGTTCGAGGCGATGATGTCCTTCAGGGCAACGCCCGGGTTCCGATAGCGCTGCCTGAGCGGAGTCTTCCTGTTGGCTTGGATGGCTTCCTGAGGGCACCACTGGAGGCAGGCGTAGCACTGCTCGCAGTGGTGGAGCCAGGCCGGCCTGGCGTCGCGCAGCTCGATGTTCGCCACTGGGCACACCTGGCAACAGACGCCGCAGCCGTTGCAGTTCTCGTCCGCCCAGAAGATGCCGTCTTGCCGGGCGGCGCCAGCAGCGAAGTAGAACCGGTAGAGCAAAGCGAGCCCCCAGCTTGGGAGAAAGAAGCTGCTCTCGATCGGGCCGGTCTGCCGCTGCCGAACGGTTTCCGCGATGGCCTCAATCCGCCCTTGCTCCGTGGCGAAGTACCTTTGCTGTCGTTCGGGCGGGTTTGCCCCGTAGAGGCGCGCGTAGTTGCCGGGCATGTTGACGGCGAAACCTGCCGAAAGGACCGTGCCCCGCGAACGCAGCATGCGCGCCATCTGCTTCAGAGAGCCGCCTGCCATCCCTCCGCAAGTTGTGATCGCGAAGACGTAGGGGGCAGGCTGCCACGTCTCGAGGAATCGCCGTACGATGAGGGGGAGGCCTCCGAAGTAGGTGGGGAACACGACCCCCGTGGCTTCGGATTGAGCACCGACCGCTGCGTCCGCGGTTCTTGGGATGGAAACCAGCTCGGCGTCGCCCAATTGGTCAGCCAGATCCCGAGCCACCTTCAGCGAGTTACCAGTAGCCGTGAAGTAGAAGATGGTCGTCTCTGCTGCCAATGTCAGACCCTTTCAATCATGTCTCTCCATCGGAAACCACGGCGATGACGCGTGTCTGACACAGAACGGCACGCCCGGTCATAGCCAGTGGCGCAGCATGTACGCGCCATAGTCCACAAGCACCTGCCACCGGGGTCTGGACTCGTGCTGCCCGAGCGTCACTTCGTGACACTGGGCAAGGTCCGCCAGGGACTGTTCGCGAAGCCGGCTCGCGAAGTCGTGGTCCGCCACAATGGCAACAGCTTCGAGCTGGTGGAGAAGGCTGCGATGGTCAAAGTTGTAGCTGCCCACAATGGCCCAGGCGTCATCAACGACTGCGGTCTTGGCGTGCAACATTCCATGCGGCCATTCGAAGATCCGGACCCCGCTCTTGAGGAGTTCACCGTAAAGGCTGCGGCTGGCATGGGCCGCAATGGGCACGTCGCTATGGCCGGGCACGGCCACGGCAACGAGCACGCCTCGCCGCACAGCCCGGGCCAATGCCTGCCGGACAGCGCGCACGGGAATGAAATAGGCGTTCTCGATCAGGATGTACCGCCGGGCGTGCCTGATTGCATGCAGGTACGCTCGACTGATGCGCCAGCGGTAGCGGAACTCATCGTTGCCGACGACGTCTACGGGCACGGCTTTCTCGTCTTGCAGGGTACTGACGGCATGGGGTTCACGCCGCCAAGCGTCCCTTATGTTGACGAGCTTCCGCAGACGTGCGCGTAACCCAGCCCTCAAGCGTGCGGCGCGGGTGGGCATCTCGCCGCTGACATCCGCTTTGCGCCACCCCATCTCGAAAAGTCGCTCGCCCTCCTCTGCAACCTCGATTCCATCGAGGCGAACATGCGTGTCCCGCCAACCGCCTCCGCCGTCTTCAGCGGCAGCGTAGTCGTCGGCGATGTTGAGCCCCCCGATGAACATGACCTTTCGATCTACCACCAGTATCTTGCGGTGGTCACGGCGGTTCATAAACCATATCGGACGATCGAGAACCAGCGGATGGTAAACAGCTACCTCGACCCCCGCATCCATCAGGTGTCGCACGAAGCCATCCGGCAAGCCGAGTGAGCCGACGTAATCATACAGAAGGCGCACGTGGACGCCACGGCGAGCGGCTCGGCACAACGCCTCTTGGAAGCGCGTGCCCGTGCGATCGGCGCGGAGAATGTACGTTTCCAGGACAACGGTCGCCGTGGCAGACTCGATGGCTGTCAGCATCTCCGGGTACGCCTCGCGTCCGTCCACCAAGAGCTTGACGGAAAGGGCGCGCTCAAACTGAGCCGGGCGCCGCGCGTACACCGCAAGTATCTCGTGGCGTGTGAGCGGAGGCCCCCCGGCCTTCGGCAAGACCAGCAGGCTGGGCGGTGCCGGCGGGAAGCCCTTGCCTGCCAGTCGCTTACCGCGCCTCACTCGCCACATCCAGACTGCCATGACAGTGAGTACATATGCCACCATCGCCATCGCCACGCTGATGATGCGGATGGCGACGACTGCGAAGACCAAGGTCGGCAAGCCTGAACCGCTCAAGGCAGGACGCCTCTCCCCGGGACATCAGAAATCACTCCTTACGGGCATTCTACCCGCCGCTGCGCCAGGTGTCCTGCATGCTGGTCAGGCAACAGTCTGCTGGGCCAGGCGGCCGGGGAGCAGGCCTCTCCCCCGGGATACAATGGAAAAGGGGTGCCACGCCCAATTCGCCCGCGGCCGTGAGGCCGCCCGAATTGAGTGTCCCGCACCTCCGCCGGAGACCAAGCATCCTCGCCGTCGCAAGCGCCGCGGCGTATCAGAAATCTCTTGCCTTTTCTCAGAATTTCGGAAGCCGTAGGGTAAAAAATACGCATTGTCATTCGCGCCTGTGTGAGGTATACTGCATCGGCTCAAATATAGAAGGCGCAGGGGGGCCGCAGAGGGGGCGGACGGTCCCGTCGGCAACTGTTAACGACGATTCACCGCAGAGGGCGCAGAGCCCGCGGAGAGAGGCCCAGAGAAGAGCACGGAAGGTGATTAGGATCTATGCCTTGTAGCCGCTCTCTGTGGTGAGTGTATAAGAGGCCGAGTGTTGGGTCTATAGTTAGGGGGGCCTGACTATGGAAGCTGCGAAGAAGGGTCGTGGGTTGGGTCCGGTGGCTGTCGTTTCTCTCTCTCTCTCTCTGCGCCGCTGCCATGGTTGCGGCCTTAGGGCTTAGCCACGGCCGGATGGCCTCCGCCCAGGCGTCCGCCTCAGGCGGACCCGCGCCGGCCTACACGGCCATCCTGGGCGCGGGCGACGAGTACATCATCCCCCCCGACACGGATGTTGGCCTTCCCATCCCAGGCCCGCCTGGGGACGGTTTGCTCGAAGAAGACCTGATCGTGGTCCACGTCATCCACCCTCCAAATGACCCGGATGGGCTGCCGTTCCCGATCCCCCCTGACTGGCGGCCCGAGTTGTGCCCGCTTCAGAAGCCGCCGCTCAACCTCCAGTGCACCGACCTTCTGGCCGACGGCACCGTCAACCGTGAACAGGTTGACGGAACTTACACGTGGTCGTGTGACCCAACCTCGCAGGGACCGACGGCTTTGTTCTCATCCACGACCACAGGCCTTGAAAAGACGGCAGGCGTGATGTTCACGGTCGAGGAGGTGGGATCGGCCTACGCTACCTCCGGCTACATCCGCGTTTTCGACGCCGACCTGACCTTCGACGAGGTCGCCGGCAATCCTCAGGATACCATCGAAGACGCTCCGGGCTTCTTCGTGGGGAAGGGGTCGGCGCGGAAGCCGCTGACCTTGAAGTTGGAGCCGTCGGATCCGGACAAAGTAATGCCCTGGAGCTTCCAGGACGGCGTACCTCACAACGGGCCGCCGCCCTATACCCTGTCGCTGAGTCCCGGTGGCTGCGTGGGCATCTACTCCCAGCCCAGCGGGGGCACGCCTCTGACGGGCGACGCCCTGCAGTGGGGATGGAAGTGGAACGTCGGGCAGCATAAGTTCGTCGAGCAGAACGCGCCCACGCAGCTATACGTCGAACCGGTTTCTGCCGGTGTCTGCAACCTGAACCTTGATCTCCAGTTTAATCCTCCGGAAGGGTTCGGGGATTGGTACATGGGCCTGATGCCCTACACGAACGACAGCGTGAAAGTCACCGTGGTGGATGTCGACCTCGACATTGACGGCGTTGATGACGCCCAGGAAGAGGATCCGGGCGGATTCGTGGCGGTGAACGGGCTCAGGAAGAAGATCCTCTTGGCGGCGGACCCACACACCATCGGCCCCGTGAATCTGGACGCGACCGCTGGAAGTGACAAGGTTGCCCTGTACGGGGCACCCAGTGGCGGCGATCCTCTCGGGAACCACCTTCACTATGACACCGGCGCCCTGGTGCCTACTCAGCTCTGGGTGCAGGGCATCGCCCATAGCGATGCCCACGGGGACGTGACCATCACCCTGGACGGCACCGCTGGGGGGCAGCACTTCACGGACACCGTCAAACTCACCGTCGTCGAACTGAAATCCGAGACGGTTGCGAATACCCCCGCCAACCTGGCAAGGACAACTCTCGGCATAGGAGAGCCTGTGGTGTGTTACTTGCGTCCGGCGGGGCTCATTGCCGATTGGGAGCTTGTAGGCCCCGGGAGCTTAACTGGCCAGGACGGCGACATGAGGCTCTTCACGGCGAGCCAGAGCCCATCGCAATCGGCCGTCCACGCACGCATAGCAGCTCTCGACTTGGTGCTCAACTTCAACGTTATAGCCCCCAACGCCGAGACGGTCTCTTGGAGCGCCGACGAAGGCCTCGGAGTCAAGGGCCCACCCAATAACTCGATTGGGGCGAAGTCTCTCTTCTCCTGCCTCACAGGTCCGACCACGGTCAGTTTTGGTTGGGCGCGCCTCAGGGAGAGAATTGCTGACAACCCACCTCAGAAGGTGAATTGGCCTGATGGTACTGAGGAAACCGTGCAACCGTGGGAGCGTATTTACACCGTTTCCCAGAGCAACCATTCTTGGGATAGGGTCTGGGACGGGCCGCACCCGATAGGTAGGCTGTGGAACGGCGTCGCGTACGTTGATTTCAGCTTCTCCGTCCAGGTGCCATTAGAGTACCTACCGGAGGTCGGGGATTGGGTCCCATGGTTCCCAGGCCAGACTCATCCAAGGGAGTACAAAGGTGCGGACCAGTCGGCCAAGGTCGGAATCAACGTGACTAACACGGCATCCAGCCGCGACTGGCAGGGGCCGTGGCAATAGCAAAAGGCTGCCTTGGGGTCAACTGAAGGCGACCTTGCCCTGAATCTGGCCACGAGAAAGGAGCACAGGTATGGGTCCATCAACACTGGCCCAGTTTTTCACTTGTTCAATAGTTGTGGTTTCTGTCCTGGCGAGGATCGCCCCGTGGGAGACAAAAGGCCCTCCGGGCGATCCCTTCGCCCGGAGTATCGCGCAGATTGTCGCGAAGAACGACGGCACCGAGGCGACCCTCGCAAACCTCGAGCCGCAATTGCTTGCACTGCTGCAAGACCATCACTCCCCGGAGGAGAAGGGCATAATCTACGCCTCTATTGCGGACATGTACGCACAGAAGGGCGACACCCCTCCTGATGACGGGAGGACGCGAAAGGCCATTGAATACTCAAGATTAGCTCTAAAGGAGCCACTTGACGCGCTCAATGTTTGTCGCATGTGCAGTGTGTGGGGTGGCAGGGCTTGCTCTTTCCGCCTCCCTCCCGAAAGGTTTGCGCCAGCAAGGCGCAAAGCGGCCTTGATCGCCCTGCTGGGCCTCAGGTCTGCCTTGGAGCACGGCGCGCCCGCCCAAAGGCAGCCAGGCCTGAGCGTCTTTAGATATGACTACACCGGGCCTCCGAACTCCCCGGAGATGGAGGCGCTTCGCCAGGAACACCGCCGTGCGATGGAGGCCCACGAAAGGGTCGAGCAGGCAAACGAGCTGGCAGACTACCGCCAAGAGTTCATCCGCCGTTGCGTGGATCTATATGCTCAGCCACCTTATGACGCCGAGGAACTCAAGGCCATCTCGGAGGTGATTCTCCTCGGCTATGACGATGTGGCCTCTGAAATGGCGGGCAAGGTCGCGGCCCGAACGGAGCAGACTGCGCCCGTAAAGCCGAAACCCCAGGGCGGGGAGGCCGGGCCCAAGGCCGAAGCGCCGCAGCCTGGAACTGACCTGCCCAAGGAACCCGGGCAGTGAAGCGCATCAGGCCGCCGCAGCCTCCCCTTGTCCGCGAGCGGGCCAGGCAGAAAGCCCTCCAGGCCCAGCCACAACCCAAACAGGTTCCACCGGCACATTACCAGGCCGCAGCCCGGAGCCGACGCGCCCAAGGAACCCGGCCGCAACTGATCCTGCGTGCCAGACGTGCCTGGACATCCAAATCCGCGCTCCAAAACCTGTCCTACTTCCATCCCGTAACGCTGCGGACCCGCCATCCCGGGCCCGGCTGAGCGCCGCCCGCGCCGGATTGACGCCGACGAACTGCAGGGCTAAGATGACGACGATCCCATCCGCGAAATGCACGGAGCCCTGATCTACCGAGAATCGATCCGCGACCGCTCTGGGCGCTGACCGGGCTGAGGTAAACGACTGGGCGGATATGTATTACATGTTCCGGCCAACAGGGGCAAACACCTTCTGGGTTCCTCTGAAGCGCATGCACTGGAGCTGGAGAGGAACAGCCGAACGGGTCGATGAAACCGATTGGGTAATGACAAGCAACCCGAACGATTACACGGTTGAAGATGCGGTCGAGCAGATTGAGGAGCCTGATTGGACCCAACGGGAGTCGGACATCCAATTCGAACTCGAGTTTTAACGAGACGCGACGAATGGAGGAAGGCAAGATGCCCATGAAGATGACAGCCCCTTTAGCAGTCTTGTCCCTGGTCCTGGTCGGGAGTATGTTTGCTTTGGGCGGCTCGACGGGGGAGGAACAGAAGACCACACTCACGACGACTTGGGGACAACCACCCGGCGGTTTTAAACTTGGGATTACGGTAGCCAAGAACTCGTTCCGCGTTGGCGAGCCCATTATCGTGAGCGCCGTTTTGCGCAACGTTTCGGACAAGCGGCGGAAGTTTGATGATGAGCACAGCGGCCGCTGGTGGCGACTCGAGGTGAAGAACATTGACAGGGGCATTGCGATACCGCAGACCTTGGGCGGAACCCTTGTTTATGGAGGCGAGCCCCCGCCGGGGGGCGACCTTTCCTTTGCTTTGCGGGAATCAGTTTCCTCAAGATGGTTAGAGCCAGGTGAGAGCACGGACACTGTTCTGTTGTGGGTCAGCAGGCTGAGGGACATGACCCTTCGGGGCAAGTATTCAATTACTATCAGCCATCTGGTTCGAACCGAGGGGAACGAATGGGTCAAGGCGGCGGCCGGGCCGGTGCAAATCGAAATTGACTCAGATGGTTACTCTGCTGGCGTTGTGCTTCAAACCTTGCAGCTCGACCCGCACTTCTATGAGGCAGGGGGAAGCTCGTGGGGGCCGTACTTGGGCGAGCCGCTTGGCGAGGAACTCGAGCAGATCGCCAAGTTGTCAGAGGAACATCCAGGGGACGCGACGGCCCGGGCGGTGCGCAGTCAGCTTGAGGAATTGCGGGACAGACTCGACGCCCTCCTCAAGAAGGGGCCTCCCGGCGCGGAAGCTCCCGCAGGCGCAAAGGCCCAACCGCCGATGGAAACGCCCCGGCCAAGGGGAAGGCCCAACTTGCGCCTTGTGCCGGACTGACCGAGCCGGATAGTCCGGGGAGGAAGGAGACAAAGAGCCCGGCCGGTGAGGCCGCCAGGCCGGCGCAGGCATGGTTGCCAAGCGCCCAAGGAACCCGGCCGCAACTGATCCGGCGTGCCGGACCTGCCAGGACATCCAAATCCGCGCTCCAAAACCTGTCCTACTTCCATCCTGTAACGCTGCGGACCCGCCATCTCGGACCCGGCTGAGCACCGCCCGCGCTGAATTGACGCTGGCGAGCCGCAGGGCTAAGATGACGGTGGGGCATGCGTCAAGCAGAGAGGGGGGGAATGGCGCGCAACAACCCGCAGGTTCGCGTCGGCACGTCAGGCTGGAGCTACGACCATTGGCGGGGCCTCTTCTATCCCGATGACCTCCCCCAGCGCGAATGGCTCGCCTACTACATGCAGCACCTCGACACGGTCGAGGTGAACAGCACGTTCTACCACCTGCCGCGCGAGTCCACGATGGAGCTATGGCGCGACCAGGCCCCCGACGGCTTCCTCTTCGCCCTCAAGGCCAGCCGCTTCATCACCCACGTCAAGCGCCTGGCCGGCGGCAGGGAGCCTTTAGAGGAATTCCTCCGTCGGGCGCGTATCCTCGGCGATCACCTGGGTCCCGTGCTCTTCCAACTTCCTCCGCACTTCCAGCGCGACGCAGAGGCGCTTGAACGCTTCCTGAAGCTCCTGCCGGAGGACGTACTCTGCGCCTTCGAGTTCCGCGACGAAAGCTGGTACTGCGAAGAGACCTTCGAACTTTTGGACTCCTACAGCGCATGCTTCTGCGCCCACGACATGCCCGGGGCGCCGACGCCCCGCCGGGCCGTCGGCCAGATGGCGTACGTCCGGTTCCATGGGCCAGCCGAGCGCTACGCCGGCTCCTACTCGGACCAGTCGCTCAAGAGCTGGGCGGGCTGGATGAAGGAGCAACGGGAAGCAGGCCGGAGCATCTATGCTTACTTCAACAACGACGCCGAGGCCGCAGCCCTCGGCGACGCCAAGGCGCTGTTGAAGCTACTAAAGCCGCTCGCAAAGGGCGAACTAACCAAGACATAGTCACGAAGGCTTCGGGCGGATCAGGCCATCTCATAGCCGGCTTTCCGCAGGATGAGGCCTACGGCACGGCTGGCGGGCGACTCCTCTGGCAGGTCCAAGAGTGACCGTCCTTCCCAGTCGAACCGCTCCACGTCCTCGTCCCGCTCGATGCGCCCAAGGTAGGTCGCCCCGTCGAGGTCGCCCAGACGCTCCTCTGTCTCGGCCGTGAAGCGGCAGTTGCCGACCAGGAACAGGTTCCTGTAGGTGACGCCGATCGAGCCGGCTATCTCCCTCAGGCGCTCGGCGTTCCGCACCGCCTTGGCGGAAGGGTCTATCAATACGAACACGTCGTCCACCTTGTTGACGATGCGCCGGTTCACGTGCTCCAGGCCGGCTGGCGAGTCCAGGATGGTGTATTCGTAGTCCTTCGCCAGCCCCGGTAAGACGCTCTGGAGCACGTCGTTGGGAGCGCAATAGCAGCCGCGCGTCCACTTCACGCCGAGGGTGATCAGGTCAAACCGCGGCGACTCATAGAGGCACGACAGGTTGAGCAGGTACTCGATCTTCTCGGCCAGCCGCATAGAGCCGAGTTCCGTGTAGCTATCCGGCTTTTGGAGCTTGTAGAGCACGTCCGAGATTGTGTTGACCCCCGCAGCGGCAAGGTCAACGCCCAAGAGCTGGGCCAGGCTCTGGTCAGGATCGGCGTCAATAAGCAGGGGCGGGGCCTTCAGGTGACGCACGGCGAGCGCTGCGAAGGTGCTCTTGCCGGCGCCACCGCGCCCTGTGGAGACGATGGTTTTCCCCATATTGGTCGCTCTTCAGAGGCTAAAAACGCGCCGAGCGCGCTGCGGGCGCGCGCCCTGCTCGGCCTGGATGATCCATTCTATCGCGCAGCGCGCAGGAGGCCAAATGGAGCGCGTCACGGGCAGCCGGCGAGCCGGTCCTGCACGCCCGCCCGGCGAGCGGCCTTTTCGACGCGCTCGCGGAGAGCGCTCATGTAGGCGGCGCGCGTCTCCTTGTGGTGCAGCATGCGGCTGTATCGCTCGTGAAAGCCGGGAAAGTGCCTCCGCAGGAGTTGCGCGACTGACGGCCAGACGCGCGGGCGCGGGTTCATGGCGTCCACCCAGATGATGTCCACGCCTACCGCCGCGGCCCGCTCGAAGAGCGCGTCGAGCGATTCCTGCCCATCCGAAAGCCACGGAAGGAGCGGCCCGAACATGACCGACGTCTCCAGGCCCTCTTCGTGCGCCGCCTGGATGATGCCCCAGCGTTCTTCGACGTTGCTCGCCCCCGGTTCCCACAGCCGCGCCAGGCGCGCGTCCAGCGTGGTTATGGTCGTGCCCACCCGCGACAGGCCCGGCCGCAAGACATCTAAGTCGCGCAGGACGAGCGCGTTCTTGGTCAGCGCGTGAACCTGGAAGCCGTGCTCGGTGAGCAGGCGGCAACAGTCGCGCGTGAGCTGCCAGTGGCGCTCGAGCGGCTGCCATGCGTCGCAGGCGCTGCTCACGAAGACCCCGCCCGGCTTCGCGCTCTTCAACTGCTTCTTGAGCGCTTCCGAAGCATTCGTCTTGACGTCCACAAATGCGCCCCAGGGCTCGGGATGCGGATGGAAGCGCTGCATGAAGCGCGCGTAGCAGTAGATGCAGGCGTGCTGGCAGCCCGTGTAGCAGTTGAGCGAGTAGCCGCCCAGCGAACTGCGGTTCAGCACGGTCCTGCACTCGACCTCGCGCACGACGAGCCCTGTCGCACGCCCCGCGCTCGCCCTGCCGTCCGCCAAAGGGACCTCCCGCTTGTTGCAGCCAGAAGCCGCACCGACTAATACTCAGTGTAGGCTTATGCGCTCGGTGCTGCAACCGCTTCCGCTCGCCTGATCGTTCCTGGGCATGAGTGTTTTGACCGACAGGCGGCAGCGCTTATAATCGCGGTGATCACCGAACGGACGAACCAATGGGAAAACATACTTACGGGCCGGTGGCTTCGAGGCGACTCGGGCGGTCGCTGGGCGTGGACCTGGTCTCGCCCAAGACCTGCAACTTCAACTGCAGGTACTGCCAGTTGGGCCGGACCGATCGCCCCACGACGGAGCGCGCCGACTACGCGCCTGTGGAGGAAGTGGTCGAAGAGGTGCGCGGCAGGCTCGCAGAGGGGCCGCGGCCGGACTACATCACCCTGGGCGGATCGGGCGAGCCGACCCTGCACCGCTCCTTCGGCGTGGTGGCCGCGAAGATCCGTGACTTCACGGACGTGCCCATCGCCCTCCTTACGAACGGGTCGCTCTTCTACTTGCCCGAGGTACGAGATGCGTGCGCGGCCATAGACCTCGTCCTTCCGACGCTCGACGCCGGGGACGAAGAGACGTTCCGGCGCATCAACCGGCCGCACCCGGAGATGACTCTCGCGAAGGTCGTGAACGGCCTGGAGGCGCTGAGGCGCGAGTTCAAGGGCGAGGTTTGGCTCGAAGTCTTCATCGTGGAGGGTTTGAACTCTTCCGACGAGCAGGCGCTCGCCATCAAGCGCTGCATCGAGCGCATCAAGCCGCACCGCGTGCAGTTGAACACGGCCGTCCGGCCGCCGGCGGAGAAGGACGTGCGCGCGGCCTCGCCGCAGACGCTGGAGCGCATCCAGCGGATACTGGGCCCTGGCACGGAGATCGTCGCCCCTACGGGCGGTTTCAGCGCAATCCCGGGTGCCGCCGCAAGGAAGGAAGACGTGCTTGCCATGTTGCGGCGTCGGCCGTGCACGGTGCAGGACATCGCGAACGGCCTCGGCATTGAGGGGGGCGAGGCGGAGAGGTGCGTGCGCGCACTGTTAGACGAGGGGGCGATCATCCCGCGGCAACGCTTGTATGAGAGCTATTACGAAGCCGCCCCGGCCAACTGACCGAGGCTGCCAACGGAATGACATCGGACGCGGATCAACACGCATGGCCGCGGATATGAAACACGAGGACTTGACGGAGAGGACCATTGGGGGCGGCATACAAGGTCCGCAATTCGCCGGGTTTCGGGTTTCTCGACAAGGCCCATGAGAATGCGCTGGCTCTGGATCTTCGGGGTCGAGGAGCCGGGTAGAGACGGTTTGGCGACGGAGAGAGGAAGGCGGGCAGGTAGCTCAGGAGGGCAAGAAAACGGCCCTGTTGCCATGCCGACGAACCCAACCCCAAACTACAAAAGTTCGTTGATTTTCATTTGCGAGGCGCGAGGTCCGTGGTTGTTCGCGCTCTCCTGCGCGTGAGGCAGCCGTTGCCAGAGTGTGCGCGGGCCGTAGGGAGAGACCTGTTGTCCGTGCACTGATGTACGCAACGACCCCCGGCGGCCGTCGCGCGCAGGAGCGACCTGGCAGGTCTCACATCCCGCAGCTCTGTCACCGCCAGCAGGCGCACTTGGGACAGCGCCAAGAGGACTCGACGATCAGAACAAGGGCTCGGTCCAGGATGCCAGCAAGCTCGCCACCTTCCACAAAGCAGGTCTCTGCTCTGCTGAAGACAGTGCTGTGTCGCTTCATTGCCTGGGAGAAGCTGAGGCCGCCCTCCAAGTCGGGGATCAGCGAAGCGGCTACGGCCCCCATTGGCTTGCCGGCGAGTTCCCCGCGGATCAACGAAAGGGCTTCTGCAAGCGGCTTGCCACCACAGCAGTATTCTGCCAAGAGCACCCAGAACGCCAGTTTGTCCCGACAGGTTTGATCTTCGCTCACGTGGGCTACGCTCCCATATCCAGGGGGGAACAAGGGCCTACGCCGCCCGATTATACGCCACGACATGTGGTTGTCCAGCCTGATCTCCGCGAACTAAGGCGAGCCGTCCCATGCAAGAGCTTGCAGCTCTCAGCCGGGCCTCAACTTTCCCCCTGACCACGGGAACGGAACTGCCATCACTGTGGCCCCACATTTTCTCCACGGGGCCCCGCCCGGTAGCCCAGTCATCTCTCGACGTCATGAAGGGTCTGGGGGAGGGACGGGGCCCGTCCGGTCCCTACGGGACGGGAGGGGACTCTCTTCCTGCGCCCACAGATGAATCTGTGGGCCAATGCCGGAGGTCCCCGCGGGACCTTGAGCACGATGGCTCGCCTGTACGGCGGGCGGCACGGAACGGCCCTCTGCCGGCTCAGCCCCAAGGCCGGAAGCCTGACGGAGTTCCTGGCCATGCCATTGGGCGGGGACACGAGCTACGCCAGGCTGGTCTGGCATGAAGGCCTGCTCCGGGTGGGCTGCTACTCCCTCGCGAAGACAAGACGGGCATCTCCCTGGCGAGGGTCAAGCTGCCGGAGAGTCGGCTTGAAGGGCAGTGGCCAAGCCAACGTAGGTCGTGGTTACACGGTCGGCAGGTCGGGCAAGACAGGCAATGCTCGCGCACGGTTTGCGGCAGAGGGCCGGAACTGGTAGACTTGCCTTCGCCGCCGGGAGCGCTACGGCAGTGGGCAGCCTGAGAACGACACGGAAGAAGGCCCCGGCCGTGACGGCCGGGGCACAAAGGGGGTGCCATGATGGGCAACGCCACAAAGGCTATCCAAGATGCTCTGGATCAGGTCCGGGTCTTCGATCCGCATTGCCATCTCCGGGCTGCGAGGCCTTGGGCCAGCAACCTCGCGGACATCGTGCTCTACCACCACGTGTGGATCGAACTCATCTCCTCCGGCATGGATCAATACGCGGTCACGAAGGCCGGGATGCCGCATGAGCTCAGGGACCCCGGCATCCCCCCGATCGAGCGCCTCCGGCGGAGCCTGCCGTACCTGCCCCACATCCGCAACACTACTGCCGGCTTGTTCCTGCGGTGGATCCTGCAAGACCTGTACGGCTTGCCGGGAGACCTGAACGAGCAGAACTTGGAGCAGGCGTGCCGCGTCGTCCAGGAGCGGGGACAAGAGAGCAGTTGGAGCGAGCACGTCCTGCGGGACCGGTGCGGGATAGACGCGAGCATTACGGTCGAGAGGGCAGGCCGGGCGTGCCCCGCACGGATGTATCGCGCCAGGGAATGGGCGCCGTTCAACATCGCCGGCGGCAAGATGGCGCCGCATCAGGTCCTCGCGTCCTTCGAGAAGCAATTCGGGCGGGCGATCCGCTCGGTCAGCGATTACGAGGAGTACATCGCCTCCGGCATCCGGAAGTTGGGCGTTGAGAACCTCAGGTTCCTCGGCCTCTGGCTTCAGCCCTATGTCAGCCCTGAGCGCAGCCGCCCCGAGGACGTGGACGTGGTCCTCCGCAAAGCGACGGCCAAGGAGCCGCTGAGCCAGGCCGAGATCGGCGGCTTCTGCTACTTCGGCATGTGCCGCCTGTTAGAGGAACTCCGCCAGACGCCGCTGCGGACCATCCAGGTGATCGTGGGCGCGGAGGTGCTGCCTCCGCACCGGTCCATCCCGTGCTGGAACGGAAACTTCACGGGCGCCATTGCCAGGATCGCTGGGCAGTTCGAAGATTTCCGCTTCAACATGTCCTCGGCGTCGGACCACTACACCCAGGACCTTGGAATCCTGGCCAAGCACGTCCCGAACATCAGCGTGGCGGGGTACTGGTGGCACACGCTCTACCCGTTTTACATCCGCAAGTCCATCGAGACCCGGATAGACATGGTCCCGATGAACAAGATCGTTGCGTTCCTCTCGGACGCCTACCACAGCGAGTGGTGTTATCCGAAGCTGAAGATGGTCAAGGCGGTCTGGGGCGAGGTCCTGTCGGAGCGCGTCGCGAAGGGCTGGTGCGACGTCGGGACCGCCGTAGACCTGATCCGCAGCGCGTTCTGGGACAACCCGGCCCGGATTTACGGCGGGAGCTAACCACGACGACACGACCTTCGCCACGAAGAACGATGGGCACAGAGGCGGGGGACAGGTCACAGGGGCGGGGGAATTCCTTCGCCCGAATGGGCCGCGGGGAATAAGATACGGAGCATGTCCACGGCGGGTGGGCGGACGGAAAAGCGTCAGCCAAAGTCAGGAAGGGAAGCGAGATGATAGGGATGAAGATCGCGGCGGCGGTGATGATCGTGTGTCTGTGCCGGATCACGTGGGCGCAGGTCGTGGACCTCAGCAGACCCTACGAGGTGGATGAGGACACCATCGCGCTCTACCACTTGGACGACGTGGCCAGTGGGACGATAGCTGATGCAGTGCCCGGGGGCAAGCCGGGAGTGGTGGAGAAGGGGGTGATGTCCACGCTTGGGCGGTTCGGAGACGCGATGACCTGCGACGGGACCGCCGGATGGATTGACGTGCAGGACCTTCCGAGCGGGGCGCGACTGAAGGCGATAACGGTGGAGGTGTGGGTGAAGTTCTACGGGAACCCAGGCGGGGACATCATCTGCCGCAACGGCCAGTACATGATGAGGATGAACGGGGTGCTGACTGCCGATTTCGGGATAGACGGAAACTGGAGGCCGGTGACGGGGACGAAGCCGCTGCCGGTGAACAAATGGACGCACTTAGCGATGACGTACGACGAGGCGACAAGGAAGGTGAGCATCTACGTAGACGGGGAACTGGACGTTTCGGCGGTCCCACAGGGGATCACGGAGGGAAAGCTGAGCGCGGGGGAAAACCGGCTGCGGATCGGGAGCCGGACGTGGCGGGCGGAGGGGGGGATCATCAACGGCGCGATGGACGAGATAAGAGTGTCAAAGGTGGCGAGGCAATATGAGCCGCTGCATCCGACGGTGGCGAAGGCGATCCCGGCGAACACGAACCTTGTGATGAACGGGGGGTTCGAGAGCGGGATGCACGGGTGGATGGTCAGTTACGAGTACAACGCGAACCTGCTGTGGCACATCGAGAAGGGCAATGCTCCGCAGGGACAACGGTATCTGGCGGCCACGGTGCCGACGCGAACGATCATGTCGTATCCGTTCCGGATCGAGCGCGCAAAGGTCGTAACCGTCTCGGCGACGATGAAGGCCGACAGACCGGTCAGCGGAACACTGGGGCTGCACAACACCGGCGGGGGCTCAGGGACGCCGCAGCCGAGGGCGAGCAACACGGTGCAGGTGGGGACGGAATGGGGCAGGGTGTCGAGCCGCTTCACCATCGGCGCCGACTGGCCGACGGACCTCGTCTACGTGGAGGTGGGCGCCGGGCAAGATGCGAAGATAGACATCGACGCGGTGAGCGTTGTCATCGGCGACAAGACGGACTACTCGGAGACCGAGGCGGAGTCGGTCGGGATCGTGACGGAGCCGCCGAAGCAGAGCACGTACATGCTGAACAGCGGTAGCAGGATGCCAGTGGAGGTGGTGGACCCGGCGACGCAGAAACGGAATCTGGAGACGGATTACACCATCGTAGACTGGCAGGGACAAACGGTGAAGGCGGGGAAACTGACCGGGACAAAGGAGGATATTGCGATCCCGGACGGCCGGGTGGGCTGGTTTGACGCGAAGTTCACGGTGAAAGAAGACGGCAAGGTATTGAAGGAGACGACCCGGATCTACAACGTGATCGAGCCGATGAAGGGCGTGGGGTCCGTAGTGGATTCGCCGCTGGGGATGAACACGCACATGGAACGCGAGCCGGATGAGCATCTCGACTGCAACCTCGGCATGCTCAGCCTGTGCGGAGTGAAGTGGATCCGCGCGTGGTGGGGTTGGGGGATGGCGGAGAAGCAGCCGGGACAGTTCGACTGGAAAGAGTATGACCGGCAACTGGGGGCGGTGAACCGGGCGGGGATGGAGATCATGCCCATCCTGCTGCGGTATTACAGGCAGTATGAGCAGGCGTGGGCGGGCGGGATGGAAAGGAGGATCGAGGAGTTCCCCTACAAGGTGGAACAGTGGGGGAGCTTCGTGAAGACGACGGCGGCACAGTACAAGGGGAAGGTAAAGGCGTGGGAGATGTGGAACGAGCCGAGCAACAGCTACCCGGCGGACAAGTACGCCCCCCTGCTCAAGGAGACGTATACGAGGATCAAGGAGGCCGACCCCGGCGCGCTGGTGGTGGGGGGCGGCGGAGTCCCGCCGGAATACATCCGGCAACTGTGCGAACTGAGCTGCTCCAAGTCCATGGACATCATGTCCAACCACAGTTACGGGCAGTTGGGACGCCCGTGGAAAGAGATGATGATCCTCTGGCAGGCGGACGAGGCCATCGGGGAGGAGTTCGGCTGCACGAAGCGTGTGTGGCATACGGAGCAGGGCAGCCAGGCGGATGGGATGGGTTTCCTGGCGACGGGACAGACCGAGGAAGAGTGCGCGGTAAACCTGTCGCAGGGGTACCTGTCGGCCATCTCCACGGGAGTGGAAAAGTTCTTCTGGTTTGCCGCGGCAACGTCCGTGCGTTACGGATGGGCGGTCTTCTATGAGAGCTACATCCCGCGTCCGAGGCTGATTGCCCTGAACGGCCTGGCGCGCGTCTTGAAGGACCGGAAGATCACCGGCCGCCTGGACCTTGGCAAGGGAAAGGTAGCATGTGTCCCGATGGACGGCCAGGAAGACGAGCGCCAGGTCCGCGCTCATCCCGCAGCCGCCGTATGGAACACGTCGGAAATGGTTAAGCTGCAGCTTCCGGCCGGCACGGACGTTACGCTCCTCGACATGCTGGCCAACCCGCTGGAAGGAGCCAAGGCCGGAGAGATCGAGCTGAAGTACGGCCGGCCGGTGTTCATAGTGGCGAAGAAGGGGACGCTCAAGGACCTGACGGAAGTCCTCGCCAAGGCGAAGGTGGACGACAGCATACCTGTGGAGGTGACTGCGGAGAACGTGCCCCAACGGGCGTTAAAGCTGGTCAACCGCGGGGATCGGAACGTTGACCTGCGAGTGACAGTGGAGGGCGCAGGAGTAACGAAGACTACGATGCAGTTCACGGACCTGGAGCCGGATGGGATCCTTACGATGGGCTACGCACCCACGAAGGCAACGACCGGCGAGGCCACAGTGAAGGTAACGCTGGAGGCGGGAGGCCTTGAGGTGCGAACGGAAACCAGGGAAGTGAAAGTCAAGTTCTGATGAGTGTACGCCGCCGGCTTGCCCTGTTGGTAATAATTCACAATTTCTCGGTCAGCCGGTAGGAGGGGGCGGCCTGCCCCGTGAACTGGGCGGCGAGGACGCGTTGAAGAAGATCGAAGACAGATCGGCCTTGCCGTTCGACAGGCTCACGGCCCTGAGAGACATCGAAGGGCTTGCGGCACGGGAGGAGCGCGCCCGCTGGATTCGTCGCTGATGGCCATTATTCGGCGGCGACAAGGCGAGAAAGACACGGTTCTTCAAGGGATGCCCGCCTCAGGCGGGCAAGGATCACCTTACCACGGAGAGTCTCATAACGCCTGGGCCACTTTTCGGGGACCACACCACGGCGTTTTGATCGAGAACAGATAGAAGCGTGCGTGCAGAACGGTGGCCTGACAGAATCTCGACCGTCCTTCAACCGGAACGAACTCAGTTGAGCGGTTAATCTGGAACGTGCTGAGTATGAACCACAACGTGCCAAAATGGGTCGACGACTTGGCGTTGGAAATCCGCAAGGTCATCCAGAAGCGTGACGCGATGCCCAGATTCCGGGGAATGGTTAGGACCTGTTTTGCAGAGCGTGACGTGCAGCATGCCAAGCAGAGAGAATGGGAGGCCCGTCGTCAGGAGCATTTCGAGGAAAAGACAGAGCAGGATGAGCGGCTCAAAGACCAGGAAGCAGGCCCTCCCAAGAGCGGCTGGAAATGGGAGTATTATCATAGGGTCTTGCACGAACCATCGGAACATGGATGGCAACTACAGGTAGTCGAAGTCGAAGCTTGGTGCCCGGTAGAGCTGACAAGTGGTAACCGACCGGACGTTCCCCAGCTCTTGCCGCCAACGCGAGAGCATGCGCTCGGCCTGCCCGAGAAGTATGCGTGTCTTGCCGCAGTGCATGACGCGGGGCGTAGAGGTACCGAGGCAATTGCTCCTTGGTCGTGGTCCGGACCTGACAAGTGGGAGGATCGCGGAGCATTTGAGGATGATAAGAACGCTGTGGGGTTTGAGGCGCTGTGCAGCATGGCTGCCGGCCTGAACGAGCAAGATACAGGGTGGGTTGCCTCTTTCATAGTCGACATTGAGAACGATCTGCGCCGCTGCAGCCAGAGAAGTCCGGAGCAAGAGCACCTCGAAAGCGCAGGCAAGCGACCGATCAAGACTGTGTTTCTAAGTTCTACTGTCCTTGACTTGAAGGATCACCGGCAGGCTGTCTGCGAGGTCATCGAGGACCTCGACGGTTACCACTGTGACTGTATGGAACATTTCGGCGCAAGGGATGCTGAGCCAACGTTATTCTGCGCCGATAGGGTGGGGAAGTGCGACTTATTCGTTGGCTTGGTTGGCCATCGTTACGGGAGCTGTCCCGAAGGAAGCGAGAAATCTGTAACCCAATTGGAGTACGAGACGGCAGTCAAAGATGGCAAGCCGCGCTTGATGTTCCTTGCCGCAGAGGATTTGCCCGTGCCAGCTGATCTCCGTGAGAACGATGGCAAACATCAGAAGCAGTTGGCTTTTCGCCAACAGGTTGCCCCGGATCGCGTGTGGGACGCCTTCCGTCATCAATCGGACTTGGCGTTGGCTGTCGTAAAAGCGATACGGAACTGGGAGACCCAGCAAGTCGGCCATGATAAGGCTTCTGCCGAGCATGCAGAGGGTCCCAAGGTTCTGGAGGAGCCCCTTTGGATTACCTCTTTCAAGACCTTACGCAGGCTACTCCTGTCCGGCGCGGAGAAGCATCCTGACCTGACGCACATGATGGTGCAGGCTTCGGATGAGCAGCGGGATAAGCTGTCCGGCCCTCCCAAGTATGCCGCCAAAGAGGCTGTGGCATTTGGCGGGCTAATCATTCAGCATCCGTCCATCCAGCTCCACGACGGCAAAGCCGTCCGAAAGCCGGGGGTACTCATGTCTTCGACTTTCTACGGCGACATCGAGGCTTATCAGAATTTTGCTCCAATAGCACAGGATGCGGGCGGGTTGCTCATTGACTTACCTGCGGAAGTGCTGAGCGCCCTTCCTGTGGAAATGCCCTCCGGTAAGACCGGAAGCCCAGAGCATAGCTGGATGCTCTTTGTGCATCGTATAGCTTGGGTGCACCACCCCGGTTCGCCACTGAAGGCGGAGCGCCGTATATGGGTAGGGAATAACTACCTTCCCTACGAGGGAAAGGACTTGAAGACGCTGTTAGAGATGGGCTTGCCGGAAGGCCTTGCCTGTCAGGTTCCCTACCCGCCGACTTACTTCTTCAGTGAGATCAAGGATAACGCCTTCAAGGCTTCGGTGTTCGCGATCGACGTGTTGCTGGATATCAGGAAGCATGCGAGGTAGCAGGTGGTAACGAAAAGGACGGGGGGGGCCAGCGCTGCCATCATTAAACTGCGTTTCGCCGCGTGATGCCTTGGTGCAGGCGGCAGATAGATCCAGCCCGGCGCGGTGGCGTCCAAATGGGCGTTGATAAGTGCTTGCACTTGAGGCAAGTGTTCCGTCCTAAAGGACTGCACGTCAACTGCCATTGCTGTCTCAACTCCCTGGGCAGCCCGTTGACCGCTCCGACATTGAGAGCGTAATCCTTATTGTGGAAGACTTCAACCACGGGCGCTTCGTAAGTAACCGCCGCGTCAGAGGCCTTGGGCGGAACGAGACGCACCACAGTCGCGGCCGGGGGCGGACGGCGGCGTCTCTATCCCCTAAGGCCGGAAGGTTGTTGCGTCCAGGTCCTTCACCAGCCTGTAGTGCTTCCGGTCCGCCGTGCAAAGCGCGACCCCGTTCTCGACTGCCGTCGCAGCGACCAGTGCGTCGGCCACGCACATGCGCGACCTCAGGGCGTACTCTTCCATGTAGATGGAGGCCCGGTGCCCCACGTTTTCCGTGAGCGGCAGCACGCGGAAGGCGAAGTCTCCCAGGAAACTCTTGATTGTCCTGCACTCCAGCCTGTCCCGCGCGCCCTGGAGCAGTTCCATGTAACTCACGATGGACAGGCATCTGTCTTCAGTGCTCTCGATGAGCTTGGCCGCTTTCTCCTTGCCCCTCAGGACCCAGATCAGCACGTCCGTGTCAAACATCATGTGCGCGCCCCCTTCTCAGATCGCGCACCACCTGACGCACGTCCCGCATTTCCCCGCGGTCCCTCCACATCCCGAAGGCCGGATGCTCCCTTACCAGGCGAGCCTGTGTGCGGCCGGGCCGAGAGGGTTGAATGACGCCCTTCTCCTTGCCCCGGTAGAGTATCGTCACCGATTCATTCCGTTCCAGCGCCCGCAGGATCTCACGGGTCCGACGCCTGAGGTCTACGATTCCTGCCTTCACCGCCCGGCGCCTCCTCCATAGAGTGTGCTCTTTAAGTGTACACTGCCGCCTCCCCTCTGTCAACGCCCTCCAACCGCCTTGGTGCGAAATGCTGACCTGGTGCCGGCCGCCGCAAGCCGGTCACCGACGGCCCCCGGATCCGGACGTCCGGGCGATAGTGACGTCAGATGCGCCGGCGGCCACGGCCAATTCGCGTATCAGCGGCGGCTCAAAGGCCTCAGGTGGAGCGGGACACCCCACGGTCGCGGGCCCTCGCCTCGGTCTCCCGCGGCTCTTTAACAGCTAAGATCAGCCAGAGGACGCCCAACGCCGTGGGCACCAGGGTCATGCCGATGCCGGCCCGCTGGCCGGCTGACTCCATCAGCCATCCGGTCCCGATGGGCGCAAGGATCACAAACGGACTTAGCAGGACGTTGCTGAGCGTGATGTGAGCCGGGCGGCTGTCGTGCGGGCAAGTCTCGAACAGCATGTTCGTGTGGGAGACCCAGCCGGAGGCGAACGCCACCCCCAGGCTTGCGAAGCAGAGACTGCACGCGATGGGGCCGCGCCCCAGCAGGGCCACGGCTATGGCGACCGCCTGTGCGAGCGCGCCGATCACCACGCCCTTCTTGTGGCCCGCCCTGTCGCCGAGCCTGCCCAGCGGGTAGCTCGCCACGCCCTGCGGCAAGGCCAGCAGCACGCCGAGCGTGATCACCGTCCCCGCCGCGACGCCGCCGCCCTCGACGCTCTGAAAGCGAACCGCGTAAAAGGCCGTGGCCCCGCCGCCCACCGTAAGCAACACTCGCCCGATGAGGTAGTTACGGAAGTTCGTCTGCCGAAGCGAGTTGATGAAGCGGGCAAGCAGGTCCTTCGCGCCCAGAGGTGCGTAAGGAGTCAGAAGCTCACGCGGCTCGCGGACCGTCCAGTAGAAGACCAGGCCGAGCGCAAAGAGCGCGCTTGCCGCCACGAAGAGCGCAGCGTAGTTCAGGGGGAAACGGATGGACCATGCCACCTGTCCTGCGGCGAGCGCGGCGAGGCCGTTGCCGATGGCCCAGGCAGCGGCCATCATCCCCATCCCGCGGCCCCTGCTGTCCCGGCTGAAAAGCCTCGAAAGCCAGTCATTCCAGAGGGGAACGCACATCCCGTCGCCGACGACCCAGAGCGCCAGCGCAAGAAGCAGGATATATCTGCAAAGCCGGGCGTGTGCGTCGCTCAGGAAGTAGACAGCGGCCCCCATGCCGAAGAAGGTCGGCAGCCAGAAGAAAACGCCCCAATTCAGCAGGAATCGCTTGTTCCTTGGGCGGCGTCCTATCACGAACAAACCGATCGGCTGCGCGAGCACCCAACCGGCTGCAGTAACGCTGAAAAGGAGGCCGATCTCGATCTGGCTGGCGCCGAGCGCTTTGAAGAGCAGCGGCAGCACCGTCATCACGGCGGCCAGCCCCATGCCGATGCCGTAGGTGGCGTCGCCGAGCATGCATTTTACAGCGTTGGCGCGTTCTTCGGGGTGCATCCGGTGCCGCTTTCAGCGGAAGGTCGTCAGGCCGCCCGAGCCATGTCCGCGCCGCGTGCGGCCAGTTCGGTGTCGCGCGGCTCCCTGAGCACGAAGGCCAGCCACGCAACGCCTAAGACCGTCGGGATCAGCGTCAGCCCGATGCCCGTCGCCCTGTGCGCCAAATGCTGCATCATCCAGCCTGTGCCCACGGGCACGAGGAAGAACAACGGCTGGAGGATCATGTTGCTGAGGGTGATGTGGGCAACCCGGCTGTCGTGCGGGCACGTCTCCACCAGGAAGTTCAGGTGTGAGACCCAGGCCGCTGAACCAGAGATCCCGAGGAACACAAAGGCCAGCACGCAGGCGACGCTCCCGCGCCCTAAGAAAGCGGCGGCAATGGACGCAAGCTGAGCGCTGGCGCCGATCACCACGCCTGACTTGTGGCCCACGCGGTCTCCGAGGCGGCCCAACACGTAGCTGGCTGCCACCTGCGGGATTGCGATGAACATGCCGAGCTTGACGACTGTGTCCACGCCGAGCCCGCCGCCCTCGGCGCTGTTGAAGTAAACGGCATAGAACGCCGCCGCGCCGCTGCCCAGGGCGAGGAAGACGCGACCGATGGTGTAGCTGCGGAAGCTCGCATTCTTGAGCGAATGCCCGAAGCGCGTGAACAGCTCGCGCGGCTTGAGCGGGCGAACAGCAACGTCAGCCGAGTCCGGCTGGCTCACGAGGGCGTATACACCGAGCCCGGCCGCAAAGAAGGCCACCGCGACGACGAAAAGGACAGAGTAGTTCAGGGGGAACCGAAATCGCCCCTGCGCCATTCCCGCCGCGTAGGCCCCCACGCTGAAGCCCATCGCGGATGCCCCGGCCATCATGCCGATGACGCGCCCCCGTATGTCTCGCCGGAATATCGCCGCCTGCCAGTCGAACCAGAACGGCGTGGTGGCGCCGCCACCGAAGACCCGGATGGCCAGCAAGGTCAGCAGCAGCATAGCGCACAGGCGCGGCTGCCGCGGGGCCAGGAAGTACACGGCGGCCGCCATGCCCAGATACGTCGGAACTACGAAGCTGAAGCTCCAGGGAACGAGGAAACGGTTCGTCTTGCGCCGCCCGCCGAAAAGCAGCATGCTGACCGGCTGCAACATGCCCCAGCCGGCCGTGCCAATGCTGCCCGCCAGGCCGACCTCGAAGTCGCTTGCGCCCAGGGACTTCAGAAGGAGCGGCAGCACCGTCACCACTGCGACGAAGCCCAGGCCCACGCCGAACAAGCCTTCGGCGGTAACGCATCTCATGGCGTTGGCGCGTTCCGTACGGCTCATCTATTGCCTCAGGCCTCCCGCCCCCGGCGGCGACCAGACAAGCACGACGCCCAAGGAGGCATCACTTGACATTGGCGCGAAGGACGCCCACGGAGCTTCAACGCGCACACGCGCGGACGGGCCCGAATCCCGTCACAGGTGCGCGGGGAGGAGCTTTCGGTCTATGTCGTCCTTCAGCCTCTTGAGGAAGTCGTCCAGGTGGACTGCTCCTTCGTCGCCGTTTTCATGGCTGCGGACGCTCACGTCGCCCCTGCGCATCTCCCGCTCGCCGACGATCAGAAGGTACGGCACCTTATCTACAGTCCCCGCGCGCACCTTGTAACCCATGGTCTCGTTGCGCTCGTCGCAGGCGGCGCGGGCGCCCATTTCCTGGAGCCTGCGCAGGATGCCGCGCGCATACTCGACGTGCGCATCCGTAATCGGCAGGATGCGCACCTGCTCGGGCGCGAGCCACACGGGGAACCAGCCGGCGAAGTGCTCGATAAGGGCGCCTACAAAGCGCTCCAGGGACCCGAGGATCGCGCGGTGCACGATGATGCATTCGTGCTCCTTGCCGTCCCCGCCCACATAGGTCGTTTTGAACCGTTTCGGCAAGTTCAGGTCCACCTGGATTGTGGGCCCCTGCTCCCACTCCCGGCCCAGGGAGTCGTAGGGGACGACGTCTATCTTCGGCGCGTAGAAGGTGCCTGCCCCTTCGTCCACCTCATAGGGGACCTCCTTGCGCTCCAGCGCCCGCCGGAGGGAATCGGTAGCGCGCTCCCACTCCTCGTCGCTCGCCTCCTCCAGGTAGACCTTGGGGCGGGTGGACAGAAAGAACTTCAGGCCGAGCCCGAAAGCGCCCATTATCTCCTTGACGAGGTCGAGCACGCCCTCCACTTCGCTTACCAACTGCTCCGGGGTGCAGAAGATGTGGGCGTCGTCCTGGGTGAAGCCGCGCACGCGCAGCATCCCGTGCAGCGCCCCGCTCAGCTCGTACCGATACACGGTGCCCAATTCGGCGTAGCGGATCGGCAGATCCCGGTAGGAGCGCATGCGAGTCTGGAAGATCTTGATGTGCGCCGGGCAGTTCATCGGCTTCAGGCGGTAGCGCTCCTCGTCAATCATGAGTGGCGCGTACATCAACTCTTCGTACTTGGGGATGTGGCCGCTCCGCAAGTAGATTCTCTCCGATGCGATGTGCGGGGTGGCGACGAACTGGTAGCCGTGACGGCGGTGCACTTCTTTCCAATAGCTCTCAATCACCTCGCGGACGGCGGCGCCTCGCGGATGCCAGAGCACAAGCCCCCGGCCGATCTCCTCGTCGAAGCTGAAGAGGTCCAGCTCCCTGCCCAGGCGGCGATGGTCGCGCTTCTCGGCCTCCTCCAGCATCTTCAGGTGCGCCGACAGTTCCTCCTCGGTGAGAAACGCGGTGCCGTAGATGCGCTGCATCTGCGGACGGGATGAGTCGCCGCGCCAGTACGCTCCGGCCACGCTAAGCAGCCCAAAGGCGCCCACTTTGCCGGTGTGCGGGACGTGGGGGCCCCGGCATAGGTCCACGAACTCAGCGGTGCGGTAAAGGGAGACGAACGGGTCCTGGATTTCGTCGAGCAATTCGACCTTGTACGGCTGGCCCGCCTCCTCCATAAGGGCCCGCGCCTCCTCGCGGGGGACTTCCATCCGCTCGAACGGCAATTCGTCAGCAATGATGATAGCCATCTCCTGTGCAATGCGGCCCAGGTCGTCGGCCGAGAGGGCGCCGCCCACGTCGAAGTCATAGTAAAAACCGTGCTCGATGGCGGGCCCCATGCCGAACTTCGCCTCTTTGAACAGGCGGCCCACCGCGCACGCCATGATGTGCCCAAGGCTGTGGCGCATGACCTCCAGGCCGTCGCGCGAGTTGATGGTCACTATCTCAAGGGAGGCGTCCTGTTCGAGCGGGACGTTCAGGTCCACTAACACGCCGCCCACGCGAGCGGCGACCGCGTCACGTGCCAAGCGGTGGCCGATGGAGGCGGCCACCTCGGCGGGGGTCACGCCTAAGGGTTTCTGGATAGCGCTTCCGTCCGGCAGTTTGATGGAAATGTTCATGGATATCTCACCACAACGCTTGCCCGCCCGTTGCCGTTGGCGGGACACGGCGCGACCAAACCTCAGACGACCATCCTCGTGATCCCATCCTATAACCGCGCAACATTGAAGTTGGCCAACAACCCAAGCCTGCAGCCTGCGAGTCTTAGGTAGGTGAGCAGTTGTGCTCGGTGGACGGGCTTGACATCTTCCACCGCCTTCACTTCAACGACGATCTCTTTGCCTACCCAAAGGTCCAGCCTCATCCCGCCATCAAGCCGCACCCCATCGTAGTCAACCGGCAGATCAACCTGACGCTGAAAGGGGACACCCATCTTGTGAAGCTCGTGGCACATGCAAGCTTCATAGACGGACTCGAGGAGCCCCGGTCCGAGCGCCCGGTGAACGCGAAAGGCCGCCTCAAGGACCTGTGATGCCAATGCCTCGGTCGCCGGGGCAATCGGTTCAAACCGTTTCTCCTGGGGCATCCCCAAGTGCCTTCCTGTCATTGACTTGCACACGTTAGAGGACTTTGCCAATAGCGCTTAGGCCCCGCCGCAGCGCCGTTATCTCATGCTGCGCGTCAGTATGGGATGACGAGCCGCTTCCCAGGTTCCAGCGTCCGGCTCACTCGCGCTCCGGAGGGCAGTTGCAGTTCAAGACGCACGGGCACCGTCGCGGCAGACACAAAGGTGGCCCCCTCTGCACTGTGAGTCAGGTATACCTCCCCCGCAGTATGTCCGCGCCTTGATATAGTGTAAACGCCATGCATGCTCGGCGGTTCCCCTGGTTCGCTACTCAAGAACACCTTGTGCTCGGTGACAGCGTAGCCGCGTTTATCCTCCTCCAACCAGTCACCGCCCAATACAGGTGCTTCACCGCTGAACGAAAACCGAAGCCGAAGGACTGGCCCGGAAGTCGGGATGCAGAGCAGGAGAACTGTAGACGCGGTAAGAGCACACACGCTAACGACTGCCAGCACGAGCACTTTACTCCAGGTGCACCACTCGTCCCTTGGTCTCATAGTCCCTCATGCTCAACGTCGTGTCGTCGTGGTTGATGCCGTTTTGAAGGCGAAGGATTGTCCCAGACGGCAGGTGAAACACGCATTATATGCGGGCTGCGAAAGGTGTCAAGGTTAGGTTGCAGGTGATTGCGACGAAGGCCAGTGAGGAGTATAACTGCGCTCCTGGGTCAGCGGATAGGGTACTGTCACCGCAGAGAAAGGGCGCCAACGTGGCACACACCATCCTGCTTCTTGTCCTCCTGTTGAGCTTCGCCTTTGTAGCGGTTGCGTCCGCGGGTGAGGGCGACGGAGTGGACCTCGCCCTCATGTATGACTGGGACATCGTGGTCGGCGAAGATGCGACCCAGAGCGAGCTGTACGCAGCCGAGGAGTTCCAAAGCCACTTCAAGCTGGCGACGGGCGTCGCTCTGCCGATCGCGAAGGCGGCGGCCCGGGGGGACCGGCACGTCTTCATAGGGTCGAGCGCGGCCATGAGGGCGAGCCCGGTCGGCTTCGGCGCCGTCGGCTACGACGCCAGCGGCTTCGGCCCCGAAGACTTTCGGATCGTCATCCGGAGGGAAGGCATTGCTATAGCCGGCGGGCGGCCGCGCGGCACGCTCTACGGCGTCTACAGTTTCCTCGAAGACTATCTTGGCGTGCGGTTCCTGACGGCGGATCACACGCACATGCCGAAGCCCGGCCCCTCACGGCCCGTCGGCCCCGTGGACCGCTCTTATCATCCGCCCCTTGCGTTCCGCTGGTCCTTCTACGGCGAGAACTTCGCGAACCACGCCTTTGCGACCAGACTGCGCAACAACACCGTCGCGGACGACCCCCGGCTGGGCGGCAAGGCGCCGATGTCCCTCATCAGCCATTCCTTCGGCCGCCAGATCCCATCGCAGAAGTACGGGGCGGATCATCCCGAGTACTTCGCGCTCCGGGACGGCAAGCGCCTGGCGCCCGTAGAGAACGATTGGTACGGGACTGAGCCGTGCCTCACCAACCCGGAGGTCCTGCGCATCGTCACGCAGGCCGTACTGGAGGAACTGGACGCCCACCCCGAGCGCGGGAACATCTCGGTTAGCCAGAACGACAACGACAAGTTCTGCCAGTGTGACAACTGCCGCGCGATTGATGAGCGAGAGGGGACCCCGATGGGGTCGCTCCTCACGTTCGTCAATGCGGTGGCCGACGAGGTGGCAAAGAAGCACCCCGGCGTGATGGTCGGCACGCTCAGCTACTGGTACAGCCGCAAGCCGCCGAGGACGATCAGGCCGCGGCCCAACGTCCAGATTCAGCTCTGCAGCATTGAGTGCTGCCTGATGCACCCCATCAATGACCCGACCTGCCCCAACAACGTCGCGTTCTGCCGCGACATGGATGAGTGGGGCAAGATTTGCGGCAACATCAGCATCTGGAACTACAACACGAACTTCTCAAACTACCTGCTCCCCTGCCCGAACCTCCGCGTCATCGAGCCGAACATCCGGCACTTTGTTGCCAACAACGCGAAGGGCATCTTCATGCAGGCAGCGGGCAACGCGCGCGGCGCGGAGCTTTCGGATCTGCGCAACTACGTGATGAGCGGCCTGCTCTGGGACCCGAGCCGCAGCAGCGCCCAACTGGCGGACGAGTTCATCAGCCTGCACTACGGCCGTGCGGCCGAGCCGATCCGGAGCTTCATCAAGCTCGTCCACGACAACGCAGCCGCGAAGGGCCTGCACCACAACTGCTTCGGACGGGCGGCGGACTACGGCGTGGACGAGACGATAGCGCAGGCCGGGTTGGAAGCGTTCGCCGAGGCGATGTCGCTGGCCGATGACGATGTCGTCCACTCGCGCGTGGAGAAGGCGTCCATCTGTGCCTTCAGGGCCGCGGTGGAGCCCGTCTGGTATGCCGAGAAGAGGGAGGACGTGGATCCGAAGCTGGCCGAGCGGATGCGGCCGCTCGTGAGGCGGCTCTTTGAGCTGTGCAAGGCTCACGGCGTGACGAACGCCTGGGAGAACGGCAAGATTGAAGAAGCGCGCGCGCGGCTCTTCCGCGTGCTGGAAATCAAGTGAAGCGACTCACCGTGGATGCGGCAGGGAGTAACGTCCCCGTCTTATTGACTTTTGGCGAAGAAAAGGAAAGATGGCGACGTGCCGAGTCGGCCTGCCGGCACGCCGTCATCCCGAGTCCGCTGCAGGGCGGACGAGGGATCTCCAAAGGCCGGATTGCTCGGCCCATCGAGGATTCCGCGTGTCGCCCTCGGCGACCCGTCGTCGTCCGCCTGAGGCGGACTCCTCGGAATGACAAGGTCCGGGTCGGTCGCTGGCATCATATATTGACCTTTGCGGAAGAAAAAGGAAAGAAGGCGACGCGCCGGGTCGGCTGGTTTCCCGGTTCTTTGCCGTGTCGGTCGTTTCCATTCTCAACGCGAAACTCAATAGGTTAGTCGTCGTGTTCGTCGTGCCGTCGTGGTCAGCCTCTCTTCTCCCGGAGGCGGACATACGCGGCGATGCAAGCTCCGCAGGCAAAGCCCCCGATGTGAGCCCACCATCCTATCCCCGGCACGTCCAGGAGCGCGAAGATCACCTGGAACACGATCCAGAAGCCGAGGTAGCCGTAGACGGGCATCTCGAAGTAGACCGGCCGCCAGAAATAACGCCAGCCCAACAGCCACCGGCAGAGAAAGCGGTTCTGCGGGAAAAGCACGACATACGCCCCGAGCACGCCGGCGACGGCCCCGCTGGCGCCCACCGCCGGACTGGTCGAGCCCATCCTCCCAACCACGTCCGCAGCGCCCGCCACGACTCCGCAGAAAAGGTAGAAGGCCAGAAACCAGTGCCACCCGAAGCGCTCCTCCACGTTGTCTCCGGTGATATAAAGGAAGTACATGTTGCCTAAGAGGTGAAGCACGCCGCCGTGCATGAACATGGCTGTCAGGAAGGTGTAGACCTGATCGCCGTGCATGACCTTTGCCGGAACAAGCCCCAACCTGTCAATCCACTCCTCCAAGCCCCCGACCATCGCCAGCACGAGCACGACAACATTCGCCAGGATGAGGAACGTCACGGCGGGCGGAAACAGCGTTTGCGGGGCATCAACCTCAATCGGCAGGCTCGTCAAGTACTGAAAAAGCTGCAGGAACACAGAGTCCTCGTCCACCTGCGGCACGGTTTCCCGCTGCTCACGATCGGCCGGCGTCGTCGGTCGTTTGGCTGCGCCTTTGGCGACGAAGTGGCACCGCGTGCGGGAGAATTCGTCGCGGTCTGCGAACAGCCCGGCGCAGTTCGGACACTGGTCCATGAAGATGCCGGCGCCTTTGTCTATCTCGCGCTCGTAGAGAGGGATGGCGCAGGAAGGGCAGCGATGCTCTGTGCGTTTCGCGGCGGCCATGGCGGCGCCGGTTGCGCTGTCTGGAAACTTCAGCCCGGAAGCACGCGAAAGTTCGCCGGCGTCGAACCACATTCCCAAACATGCGGGGCAGAGGTCCACAGCCACGCCCTCAAGCCGCAGGGGCCGCATGTCCCGCTTGCACTTGGGGCACTGTCGTGCCATTGGCCTCTCCGAGTCGGCGACGGTGGAACGCAAAGACGAAGAAATGCCGCGGTCCCGTTGGAAGGGAGCGCAGACGGAGGACAGACTGGTCTAATCCCCGGCATCCGCGCCTCGGTTCGTCCCTTCCTTCCCCGGCTCTCTTGTCCTTCCCTCCGTGCTCTCCGTGTCTCCGCGGTGCGCCCCTTCTTCGTCCTTGATGCCGCGGGCTTCGCGGATGGCATCGAGGCGCGCCTTCATTACCTTCTCATGGCCCTGATCCGTGGGCCGGTAATAGATGCGCGTGGTGGGCAGGTAGTCCTGCTCCACCCAGTGGCCCTCGTAGCTGTGGGCGTACTTGTAGCCGACGCCCCGCCCGAGCCGCTCCGCACCGGGATAGCTGGCATCCCTCAAGTAGTCGGGCACGGGCAGCGTCCGCCCTTCACGCACGTCGGCCTCGGCGGCCTCTATGGCGGCGTAAGCGGCGTTGCTCTTGGGGGCGCAGGCGATGTAGGTGACAGCCTGGGCGAGCGGTATCCGCGCCTCGGGCATGCCGACGAACTCCACTGCCTGCTGCGCGGCACCGGCGAGGACAAGCGCCATCGGCGCAGCGTTGCCCACGTCTTCGGCCGCGCAGATGATGATGCGGCGGGCGATAAAGCGCGGGTCCTCCCCGCCCTCGAGCATCTTGGCCATCCAGTAAAGCGCGGCATCCGGGTCGCTGCCGCGCATGCTCTTGATGAAAGCGCTGGCGGTGTCGTAATGCTCGTCCTCGGCCCGGTCGTACACGATGGCCTTGCGCTGGATGGAGGCTTCAGCCAGACGGAGGTCGAAGTGTACCTTCCCGTCCGCCCCGGGCGCCGTGCTCCGAACGCCGACTTCCAGGGCATTCAGCGCGCGACGTGCGTCGCCGTCGCACATCTCCACTAAGTGGTCGAGGGCATCGTCGTCAGCATGGACAGGAAAGGCGCCGAGCCCGCGGTCCCTGTCCTGCAAAGCGCGCAGCAGGAGGCCGCGTATCTGCTCGCGGCCGAGCGGCTTGAACTCAAATATCTGCGAGCGGGACAGGAGGGGCGAGGTGATGGCATGGAAGGGATTGTAAGTGGTAGCGCCAATGAGGATGACCGATCCCCGCTCCACGTCGGGCAAAAGCACGTCCTGCTGGGGGCGGTTGAAGCGGTGCAGCTCATCAATGAACAGGACGGTTCGCCGCGCGAGGCGCCGCTTGCGCTCGACGGCAGCGGAAAGGATGTCGCGGATCTCGGCGACGTTGGAGGTGACGGCGTTGATCGGCTCGAAGTGCGCCCGCGTGTGACGGGCGATGACGTAGGCCAGGGCCGTCTTGCCCGTGCCGGGAGGGCCGTAGAAGATCAGCGAGGCGAGGCGGTCGGCCTTGACCATGCGCCAGAGGAGCTGGCCTTCGCCCACGAAGTGCTCCTGGCCCACGAACTCTTCGAGCGTCCGTGGGCGCATGCGGGTCGCAAGCGGCGCGTCGGCGGCAGGCTCGAGCGCCTGATCGGCCTGCTGTTCGTCGAAGAGAGGCATGGCTCCCTCCCTGTGCCCACCACATAGGCGAGGCATCCCGCCAAGTGACAAGGTACAAGCATTGCGCTTCGGCGTCAAGGATGGTCAAGTGGCAGCCGGTTCGAAACTGCGTCGCGCTGATCGGAGACGCGGGCAAGAGACAAGAAGGGCAAGAGCACGAGCACGAGCGATGCTATGGACGGCAGAAGACGTCCTTGAAGTCGGCGTCGGCTGCGGAGCCCGGAAGAGTCTCGGCGAAGACGCGAAGCCGAAAATCGGACAGGTTCAGAGAGTAACGGCCCAGCGTCCGGCCGTCCAGCAAGGCCTCCATCTGGCCGGTGTTGAAGTTGTAGTTGAGCCCCAGGGCGTGCCAGGCCCGGTCCTCGTCGCCAATGGCTTTCTGGACAACGCTTCCTGCTGAGCTGCCACGCGCGGTGCCCGCCTTCCCAACCACGGTGACCAGATAGGAGCGCCCGTCAAACGCGAGTCTGAGGGCGCTCCCGTCGATGCCGGTGGCCGCAATGCCTATCTGCGACATGCCGGGCCGGCTGAGCAGGTCGCCGGAGCCCTTGAACTGAACGCCTGCGCTGAAGCCCCGGTTCCGCACGGGGCGCGTGGTCTCCCTGTAGAGCGCGGCCTTGCCGGCGCCCGCCTGGGCCCTCAGCTGCAGGACGCCGCCTGCGATCTGTTGCGTGCCTTCCGCCTCATTGTGTTCGCTCCACAGTCCTGGCCCGAAGCCCTCCCGAAGGAGCGCCTGAGCAAAGTCTGCCGCTTCGTACGGGCGGTTCGTGACCCAGGCTTTCAGATCGTCGCGCGCCTTCTTCGCCTGTGCCGCAATGGTCGGGTCGCCAAGGCCCATGGCGAACTCGTACTGCTTGAGCGCGGCGTCATTTTCGCCTGCGTCCGCGTAGAGGTGGCCAAGCTTCACGCGGAGACGGCCTGCCAGTTGGGCTGACGGCTTACCGGGGGCTGCCTCCCGCTGAGCGTCGGCAGCGGCGAAGAATGCCTCCAGCGTCTCCGCGCTCGGATGAGCGTCGTTCAGGTAGCTTGCCCAGCTGTCCAAAAGGTCACCGATGGCCTTCCGGGCCGTGCGTGCCTTCTCAGGATCTGCGGAAAACTCAGCCAGGAGTTTGGCGCGGGCTTCCAACGTCTCTTTGTACTGGCCGCGGCGCACAAGCGCGTAGGTGTTCTGGAGAGCCTCCTGCCACTTCGTATCTGCCGAGCTGCGAGCCTGCTGCCGCCGTAGGGTTGCCGCCAGCTCCAGGGTGCGCTGCGAGCCGGGGAAGAAATCCTGCATCTCTCCTACGAGGATTTCCGCTTCGGTCGTGCGACCCTCCGCGATCATGTTCGTCCCGGCATCGTAGGAACGTTCGGCCAGAGCCTCTTGAGTGTTCTCCGACAGGATCCCGAGGCGGCTCCGCTCTTCGGGAGAGAACTGGTCCTCCTGGAGGGCGCGCAAGAGCACAAGGGCCTGCCAGTGGCGTCCGTCGTTGGCGGCTGATTCCGCCTGCCTCAGAAGGTCGCCCGGGCCCGGCGTGGCCGACTCCGCGGAAGCCGCCGGGAGCACGGGCACGCTTTTCGCCGGCCACAGCGCGGCCGAAACTATCACGCCGACAATAACGATCGCTCCCGCCAGGGCCCACGAGACGGGCGCCAAGGCGGCTTCATGGCCCTCGCCGCCTGCCTCTGCGGGCTCTCCGGACTGGACGTAAAACATGGAAATCGGATTCGTCCGCTCCACCATGGGCGCGCCGCTTACGAGGTGTTGCTGCACGAGCTCAAGGTCGCGCGAAAGCGTGTCCGAGTCGTACCGCTCTTCCCTATCTTTCATGAGCATCCGCTCCACCATCTCGCCCAGAAAGGGAGGCACGTCCGCGCTGAGCTGATGGGCGGGCATCTGTCCCTGCTCGCTGTTGGCCGCCAGGTACTCCTCCGTGGTTTCCGCCTTGAAAGGCGCCAGCCCCGTGAGCAGCTCGTAGGCAACCACGCCGAGGCTGAAGATGTCGCTGCGCCCGTCCACCGCCTGCATCTTGATCTGCTCGGGTGAGAGGTACTTGAGCGTGCCCGGCACGCGGGTGGGCATCTGCTCGCGCACCACGTCCGTCTCGCTGACGTTCTTCGCAATGCCGAAGTCCGTCAGCTTGACGTGGATCGCGCCGCTGGGATCCTCATCCAGGAGGATGTTGCCCGGCTTGATATCGCGGTGAACGATGCCCTTGTGGTGGATCGCCGCCAGGGCGCTGGCGGTCTGGCGCAGTATGACCACCTTGTCAATGACGGTGAGCGGTTTGTCATTCCGCATGCGCTTGAGCAGGCCGTTCTCCACGAACTCCATGGCATAATAGTAGCTCTCATCCACCTGCCCTGTTTCGCGGAAGCTGACGATGTTCGGGTGCCGGACGCACACAAGCATGCGCACCTCGCGGTCCCGCAGCTTACGGCTCATCTCGGCCGGGCGCTCGGGCCCGGACTCGAAGACCTTGACCGCCACGATGCTGCCGTCGCCGCTGTCGCTGGCGCGGTAGACGCTGGCAACGCCGCCCTTGCCCATGTGGTCAAGGAGCGTGTACTTGCCGAACCGGGTGAGTTCCATAGGGCTTCAGCGCGATCAGGAGCCGGCGCGCCTGCGCCGCCCCGACGAGGGGGGCCGCATGCGGCCGATCTTCAAGTAGTTGGCTATGTTGGCCGAAGGGTCAATGACCGCCTCTATCTTGCCGTCGCGGCTGCTCATCAAGGACGTGACCCCTGGCCCGTGTCCTGCCATCATGCAGCAACTGTGCACCACGACGCCGACGCTCATGGCACCCGTCCTGAAAATGCGGCCGAAAGTATGGTCCGCGTCCTCAATCGCCACAAGGTCGCCCAGCTTGAGGTCCGCCAGGCCGTACTGCTCCACCACCTGCTGGTCGAAGAACTGGACGTCGTAGTCGCCGGAGAATGTATGGCCCCGTCCCAGCCCGCTGCCCATGATGCGGGCCGGCACCCGATGCGTCACTCGCACCTTCAGCGTATCGCCGGCGCGCCCTTGAACCATCTTCTCTAACAGTTCGGGCGTGACGTTCATCAGGGCGATCTGAGGCATGTCCAGGAGCTTGAGCCCCAGGCCGCGGGCGCGGACCTGCACCTTGTCGCCCACGGCCAGCTTGTCGAGCGCCGAGTCCGGGAAGTCCACTAACACGTGCTCTATGCCTCCGTGCTTGCCCGTCACGACGCCCTCGGCGTCCTTGGCGTCGCCGCTGACGACCCGGGCCACGTTGCCGACGCAGGCGAGGGTGTTCAGGGCCGTATTCTGCGCCTCAACATCGGTCTTGACGGAGACGCTGGGCTCGACGTGGTCGGCCGCCCAATCGAGGGCGCTGTCGCCGACCTTGCAGTTATACGTGATGCCGCCGACGCCGGGCAACATCGAGGGGGCGCCGTCAGGGCCGACCCGCCACGTTCCGCCGCTGACAGGCGGGGAAACCTGGCCGAGCACGGACTGCTCGATGAGGCGCTCGGCGTTCGTCCGGAGCCGGAGTGCGCTTCTCTTAGCCAATGAGCCGCTCCTTTCATGTAAGCCCAAGAGTCTGGTTCGGTGCTTCCCACAGACTGTGCCAACGTCCCCTTATACCAGCACATGGCGTGCCGTGGCAACGTGCAGCGGGCGACGCCGCACCTTAAGGTGAGGGACGTTCCTCTGGATGTCTCAATCCACGCGCCCGCGCGGGGCGCGACCCGCAGGTCCGCCTCTGGCGGAACGCCTCAAGCCTGATGCCTGCTGTGCGTTTCAATCCACGCCTGGCGGGTTACGTGTACGGGTTGTCACGTCGTGCACGAGAAATACCCCTGTCCTCCGTAGCTTGCGCGGAGCAGGGCATGCCGGCGCCCTGAGTAACCCCGCGGTATCTCCCAGAAACGCGGAGGGGCTTCAGGCCCCTTCTGCCGGCGGATCATCTCCGGCCAGCTCGCGCTCCAGCTCGTCCAGAGGCGGGAGGATGGCGACGATGGCACGCTTCAGCCCTGGGACATCCGCCTCAATTACCTTCCATACCTCGGGCAGACTCACGCCCTCATACTGGTGGATGAGCACATCGCGGAAGGCGGCGAGGCTTTTCCACGGGATGGCGGGATGCTGTTCCTTGTACTCGGCAGGGATGCGCTTTGCGGCCTCGCCTATGACCTCGAAGTTGCGGATGACGGCGTCCTGGATCAAGGGGCCTGCGAAGAAAGCCTGCCGGCCTCCGGCGGTGTACTGCTCGATGCGCTGGATGCGCTCCAGAATCTGCGCCAGATAAACACGCGCGTCCTTCTTCATAGCAGGACGGCCTCCTGCAAGATGCGGCGCTTGAGAAGCCAGTAGACGGAGTCTTCAGTTACGACGTCCACTTCGCGGCCGAGCAATTCGGTCAGGTCCACCCACAGGCCGCTCAGGTCGAGCAGGCTCCGGCCGGGTTCCATGTCCACTAAGAAGTCCACGTCGCTTGTTTGGTCCGCCTCACCCCGCGCGAAGGATCCGAAGATACGGACGTTGAGGGCCCCGTGCCGGGCAGCAATGCGGAGGATGTCGTCCCGCTTTGCCTTCAGGAGTTCATCAATGGCCACGGCCGTGCTCCTCCAAACCTTCTTACAGAACTACCGCAGAAGCCCCCCACCGGTCCGGGGCGACGCCGAGGACGACATGAGTACTATTTGTCCGGCCGCGGTTCCTTGAGCCGTTCTCGGCGGGCTCTGCGCACTCGGCGGTGTATTTTGTCGGCCGTTCGTACGAGGCCACATCGGGCTTGGTCCACGGGCGTCAGGCAGTCCGGGGCTCATCCTGTCGACATGGTAAACGTGGGCGGCGGGCCAGGTCAAGCGGCGGAGGCGCCAATGGCGAATGCTGAATGCTGAATGCTGAATGATGAATGATGAATGATGAATGGGAACGGGTGGAAGACGGCAGCCAAGAACGTGTACGGTTTTGACACCGATGAACACGATGTAGGCGGATGAAGGCGGCGGGGCCTATTCAACCACGGCGAGGACAGCCGCCTGGAGGGCAAAGCGAGGAATAGCGGCTGCCAGACCTGGCAGGGAGTTATGTATGGTGTCCCTCGGCCCCAAAACCGCCACGCACCGCACCCACAAGATCGACTGGACCGTGCATGGTCACCACTTTCGGGCAGGTCAATACGTCTTGGCCCCTTTGGAACGCAAATATGTGGCGACGTCTGCCTTGCCTCCAAGCAAGGCAGCATTGAGCGGCGTTACGCCCCGCTTGTCCTTGCAGTTCACGTCCGCGCCAGCTTCCACGATGAGCTTGACCGCCTCGATGTTGCCATGGAACGCCGCGGCGTGCAAGAGAGACCATCCGTCCTGGTACTCAGGGTTTGGCTGCGCATTGTGCTGCATGAGGACCCGAGCAACATCCAAGTGCCCAGCCGCTACCGCCATGTGGAGCGGAGTCCCCGCGAGTGGGCACCGCACGTTCGGGTCGGCGCCACACGCGAGCAGCACGTCAGCCACTCTGGCATAGCCCTGGTTTACTGCCGCGTGTAAAGGCGTCCAGCCGTCCTGCGTAGCCCGATTTGGGTCTGCGCCCTTGCGGAGCAGGAAGCGGACGCTCTCAACGTCCCCCGTCCAGGCCACCCCAAACAATGGCGTTTTGCCATCGGCTGTGGCAACGTTCACCATGTTCGGGTCCTTTTCAACCAGCCACGCAAGAACCGCTGGCATGGCCTCGGGGTGAATCGCGCGCAGTCGCTCGAGTTCCTTTGTGTCGCCCTTCGCGTAAGCCAGCATAAGTCCTCTGAGAACGTCCCTGTGTGGGGCAAGTTGAGCGCTTCCTGTCATCATCTCGTCCACTGCTGCGTCGAGAATGACGGGACTGTCCCGAAGAACCGCCTTCACATCCTGGAAGTCGCCCCGCTCGTCAGCACGCACAAGTTCCTCGAGCGACAGGTTCTGCGCCGAGCGCGGGTTCGCTCGCGCTGCACCCTCAAGGCGAGCAGCGGCCTGAGGGTCTGCTCGGACGGCCTTCTCCAACGGTGAGGTTTGGGCTTGCCGAGAGGCGGCCACATGGCACAGTCCAACGGCAGTCAGGGCCGCCGACATAGCCACACCTACGACGACCTTGCGCCTCAGGCTGAGTCGGCCTTCTGCCACAACGACCGTGCCACTAAGGCTGTCATGCCACATCCGGCCTGATGAGGATAGCACTGACAGGGGCTCAAGTGGGATCAGCCGTGCCAGTGTCCGGCCCAGGACGGCAGCTGGGTCCAACGCGGAGCCGTTCCGCATCGTCACCCTCGTTCGCAGAAGCATCTTGCCCAGAGTCCTTCCGAGAATGGCCTCCAGAGGCCAGTAGTACGCCAAAAAAACGGCGGCAGCGAAGAGGAGCTTGTTCCCTGCGACGAGCTTACCGAGGCCCGCTATCCCAAGTGCCATGCCGATTGCGTACACAGCGCCTAAGTCAACCAGAAACGTGGCGACTCGGCGGTCTTCGCTCGCGGTCGCTTGGTTCAACTGGATTCCGTCTCCCATCAGTAATCCCTCCTGTCCGGCCTGCAGCGTTGCGCGCCTTCCGGCTATCAGCGCCGAACGGCCAGCTACCTTTGGGTCGTACTCCGCCCCGCGCTCCCCCGTCGGGCGCACAGCATCATACCGGCCGGGACTCTGGTAGTCAAGATGGCGTTTCTGGCCGAATGACACGTCGGGAGAGCTTGGCCGCGAAGCACAGCCGGAGCCGTCAAGCGCCTTGCGGGAGGATCTACCCGTCTCAGGGCTTGCTGCGCAGGCGCCATTTACGCCATGGCAGGGCCGAGGATTAACGAGCAGATGGGCAAGCACGTTGTGGATGATTACGTAGGAGCCCCCCGCTACCAAGTCAACCATAATCGCCTCGGGAAGCCTGTAGCGGGCCTCGCCCTTGCTTTCGCCCATCCCTGCTCTGGAGCGTCACAATCTCCCCCCGGCGCGGAATTATACGCCACAGCAGTCGAATAGTCAATACGGTTGTTTAATCGCAAACACAGGCACTCTGCCCGCCGCGCTTGGCAGCCTGCGCGCCCGCCACACGCAGGGCGGGTAAACGTTTTGACGGGCTCCGCCCTTTCTGGTATAGCTCTGTTGTTTCCGCAAGCCTGCGAGGCTCGGCCTGAGGCGGATTTCGGAGGAGTGGCACTGCGCAACGATCCTCCTCAACATCGCTAACGGGCGTCACGAAAAGGCGTAACGACCTGCATGAGAGTTCTATTCGACCTAAATGCATCCAGGGGGTGTTGGGACGTCTGCCCAGCTTGTCGCTCCTGCGACGCAGGCGGTGTACTCGCATGAGAATCCTGTTTGACCTCAAACACCCCGCGCAGGTCCAGTTCTTCAAGGACCCCATCGCCATCCTGCGAGCCGAAGGACACGAGGTGCTGGTCACTTCCCGCGCCAAGGACGAGACGACCGACCTCTTAGACGCCCTCGGGATCCCGCACGTTTGCCTCAGCAGCCCCGGCAAGGGGCCCCTCGGCATGGGCCTGGAGCTGGCCCGCCGCACGGCCCGCCTCATCTGCATCGCCCGCCGCTTCCGCCCCGACGTGATGGTCGCCAGGACCGGCGTCAGCATCGGCCCGGCGGGGAAGGTCCTGCGCGTGCCGACCGTGGTCTTCGACGATACGGAGTTTGCATGGCTACAGATCAGCCTGAGCGCGCCCTTAGCGACGGTGGTCTGCACGGGGCTGGGCTACGAGCGGCGCTTTCCGGGCAAGGAGCTGCGGTTCAACGCGCCGCCGCATCTTGCGGGCACGCACCCGAGCCGGTTCACGCCTTCCGCTGAAGTCCTGCGGCGGCACGGCGTCGAGGCGGGCGAGCCCTATATCGTGCTGCGATTTAAGTCGTGGCGCGCGCTGCACGACGCCGGGGTCAAAGGCCCCCGCGACGAGGAGATAGGCCGCCTCGTGGACGCGGTGCGCGCTTACGGGCGGCCCATCGTGAGCACCGAGCGCCCGCTTCCGGCGGAGCTGCGAGCTTACGTGAACCCGGTCCCCGTGGAAGAGGTGTATCACCTGTTGGCGTTCGCGCAGCTTTACGTCGGGGAGGGCGCGTGCATGGCGAGCGAGGCGGCATGTCTTGGGACGCCGGGCATCTTCCTGAGCCCTTCTTCGCGGCGGGGCTCGCTGGACGCCATCGAGCGGAAGTACGGGCACGTGACGACCGTGCAGACCGTGCCGCAGGCCATCGAGCGGGCGCGCGCGTGGCTGGAGCCGCCGGGCATGAAGGCCCGGGCGATGGCGGCGCGCGATCGCCTGGTGGCGGAGTGCGACGACCCGGTCGAGTTCACGCTAAGCGTGATCAGGCGATACGGGCGCAAGTTGCGCCAGCCGGGGAGCGGAGGTTAGGCTTGAGGAGCGGGGCGAGGACGAGCAAGAGGCGCCCCAAACGACAGGGGCGTCGCGCCACGAAACCGTGGCGCGCGGAGCACGAGGCGCGCCGCCCCAGCGGCGCGGCGAGCAGGAGCACGAGCAAGAGCAGAAGCACGAGAACGAGCAGGAGCAGGAGCAGGAGAACGAGGACGAGGACGGATGCATGGCGGAGCTGATGGGGATATGCGGGGCGGATGCGGCGGAGACGCGGCGCGTGCTCGACCGGATGGGGGCGCACGTGAATCCGGGCGGGCGCTTCCGCACGGACCGATGGGAGCGCGAGGGGCTGGGGTTGCTCCGCTTCCACCACGGCGTCATAAATGCCGAACCGCAGCCCATTTTCAACGAGGACGGCAGCCTGTTGGCGGCGATGGACGGCGAGCTGTTCGGCTGCGAGCAGGCGCGCGGCGAGCTTCTGCGCGCCGGACATAAGTTCCGGCACGCGGCGAACGATGCCGAATTCGTGCTGCACCTCTACGAGCACAGAGGCGAGGCCGGGTTCCGGGACCTCACGGGCACGTTCTCCGTTGTGTTATACGCGGTGCCGTTCTCGCGGCTGCTGATAGTGACCGACCCGTTCTTCTCGCGGCCGGTGTTCTACTGCCGGCAGGGCGAAGCGCTTGTGTTCAGTTCGCGGTTCAACGCGCTCTTGGCCTGCGGCGCGGTCGAGGGCGGGCGGCTCGACATGACGGGGGTCATGCAGTTCTTCACTTTCCAGCACGCGCAGTACAGGAGCACGTTCTACGAGCAGGTGAGGGCGATGCTGCCGGCGTCGGTGCTGGAGTTCAGGCGCGGGCAAGTCTACGAAAGGAAGTACTGGCGTCCGGCTTATGGCGGGAAGGAGCAGAGCCGGGCGGCATGCGTGGACAGCCTGACGGATGCCCTGCGCGCGGCTGCACGGCGGCTGACGTCGGATGGCTGCCGCAAGGGCGTTCTGCTCAGCGGAGGAGTGGACTCACGCATATTAGTGGCGGCGTCCGAGGGCGCTCTGACGGCATACACGGTGGGCGACTGGCATAATCGCGAGGTGAGGACGGCGTGTAAAGTCGCGGCTGCCAAAGGCTTGCGGCACGTCTTCCTCCAGCGGCCGCCCGACTACTATGCTCAGATCTTCGATGAAGCGGTCGAACTGACGGGCGGCATGGCGCGATTCGATTGCTGCCAGTTTCTTGGGCTGGTGGGCGGAATCCGGGGGGAATGCGACCTCCTGTTCAACGAGGACGCTATGGACGCCCTCTTCAAGGGCTATTACTGGTGTCGGAGGCTGTCCGTGAAAGGGGTGCGGCTGCCAGTGCCGGGCATGGCGCGTTTCACGCCCGACGGCATCGAGGAGCAGATACTGCGCATGCCGGCCAAGAGCATGTTCCCATCGCAGCCGTGGCTGCTGTTCCGCGAGCCGTGGCGCTCCCGATATCGCGACATCATGCGCGCGAGCATTCGGGAGCAGGTCGCTGACGCGCGGGCGGACGATCCGTACAACATGGCTGAGCACGTGGGGGGCCTGGCAAGCCTTGGGCGCGCGCTGCACGGCGTGACGTGCGTCCGCCCGCACCTGGAGTACGGAGCGCTGAGCCTGGATGCCGGGCTGTTGAAGCTGGCCGTGCGGACGCCCGTGAGGTTCAGGATGGGGGCGGGCCTTCTTTACGAGGCCCTCAAGCGGCTGGACGGGCGGCTTTATGCCATACCGTCCGGGAACACTGGCATGCGTTCGGACACGCCGGCGCCACTTGCCTGGGCGGCGCAGATGGCTGGCGAGGCCCGCCTGGCTTTTCTCAAACACGTCGGCGCTGTGCCGCGAACGTACAGCAATGAGAGCTGGCCCGACCGCGATGAAGTTCTCCGCGCCGGCGGGGCCTCCACGCAGACGGCGAGCGATGAGGCGGGCGGGCAGAGGGGTGGGCTTCGGAGCATATTGGGGGCGACCCTGACCGATGAGGAAGCCATTGAGCCGTCCATCTTTGACACTGAGCGCGTGAGGCAGATTGTCGAAGAGCACATGTCCCGGAAGCGGCACCACATGCGGATGCTGCTCTGCCTCCTCACGTTTGGCCGGTGGTTCAAGTTGCATGGACCGAGCGGCGTTGAGTGATCGCTCTCAAGGCGCCGGGGCGCGCGTTGAAGACCACCGAGCCCTCGCATACAATCGCCCGCCGAGCTGAATCCTGTACGCTGCCGCTCGGCGGCGCGTCTTACGTAGTTGACATAGATCGGCGGAGTGCAAATGGTGCGCAAGGCCGTCTCTTACTTGCGCCTCCTTGCGGGGTTGCGGGAGTTCCTCAACAGCCCCATCTCGTTCGATGAGGCGAGGGCCATTTTGGAGCGGCGTCTGGAGGAGCGCGGGGCGAACTTCCTTCGCATGCTCCAGCAATGCGTCTACGGCAATCCTGCGAGCCCGTATCTGGCGCTGCTGAAGGAGGCGCAGTGCACGCAAGGGGACATCGCCGCAGGTGCGGCGCGAGGGCGTCGAAGGGGCCCTTAAGCGGCTGAAAGAGGCCGGCGTGTGGATTTCCTTCGAGGAGTTCAAGGGCAGGAAGCCCATCGTGCGGGGGCAGGTGAGCGTGGAGACCTCGGCAGAGGCGTTCGACAACCCGGGCGGATCGGCGGTGTACAGGGCGACAACGGGGGGCAGTTCGGGTCGGGCGGTGGTAACAAGCGTCCGCCTGGACCATCAGGCGGATAGGGCTGCGTACGAGCATTTCATGTTCAAGATGCTGGACCTTCATGACGCGCCGTTTGCTATCTGGTATCCGCAGCTCCCGGCCGGCACCGGCATCGGCAACAGCCTGCGACATGCAAAGGCAGGGCGGGCGCCGGACCGGTGGTTCGACATGTTGGTGGAGGATCAGGACAAGCCGGCCTGGGAAGGGCGCCTCTTGACCTGGGCGATTGTCCGGTTGAGCCGTTTCTCTTCGAACCCGCTGGCGCGGCCGGAGGTCGCCGGCCTCGGACAGGTGAACAGAGTCCTCGACTGGATGCTTGAGCAACTTGCGAAGCACGGCCGCTGCGGGGTCCAAAGTTACGTAAGCCAGGCAGTGCGCATCAGTCACGCCGCGCGGGCGAGAGGGGCGGACCTGCGGGGGGCTGTGTTCATAACAAGCTCCGAACCGCTGACAGCAGCAAAGGCGCGCGAGATCGAGCAGAGCGGCGCGCGGTTCTCCCCCCGCTACGGGACAGCGGAGTTGGGCCACATGGGCTCGGGCTGCGGCGACCCGGCGGAGGTCGGCGACGTGCACTTAGCGCAGGACATGCTCGGGATGGTCCAGGCCGACGGCGAGCAGGAAGACGGCAGAGGGGTCTTCTATTTCACCTCGCTGACGGAGCCCACGCCGAAGGTGGCGATCAACGTGGACCTGGGAGACTGCGGGCTCGCGGTGCAGCGTCGTTGCAGGTGTCTGCTGGGCGAGATGGGGTTCGATACGCATCTGTTAAGGGTGCGCAGCATTTCGCGCGTGACGTGCGAGGGGATGAAGGTGCCTGTGGCGGAGTTGCTCAGGATCATCGAAGAAGTGCTCTGCCCGAAGTACGGCGGCTCGACGCTGGACTACCAGTGGGTGGAGGCGGAGGATGCGCGCTCTTACAGTCGCCTGCGGCTGCGCGTGGACCCCCAGCTCGGCCCGGTGGACGGAGGTCGGATCGTCGAGGACGTGCTTGAGTGAGTTCCGGCACCTGAGCCGCGCGGGCCGCATTGTGGCGGGCGTATGGCGGGGGGCGGGCACGGTCGAGGTTGTCAGGGAGAGGCCCCGTCCGAGCGCGCGGGGCAAGCTGCTGCCCTTCGTGCATGAAGGGGCTAAGAGTCTCTAACAGAATGCCGCGTGAGCCGCGTTGCGCCTCCGGCTGGATCGATGCAAGCAAAGGCGACGACGCCGTGCCAGGGTCGGGCAGAGCGAGGCGCCTTGGCGCAGCAGACGACGGCCCGAGGCGCGACCCGAAGGGACGGGCGGCTTTCGCCGCATGCCGGCGTCGCTCGGGCTTGTCGCATTGGTCCCCTGATGCGCCGCGCCCTCGCTCCTTGGCCTGCGGCGAAATCCGCTCCGTCGCGGCCACGGGGCATTCTGTTAGAGGCCCTGGGTAGAGAAAGGCTGGACGGGGGTCTCTGGAAAAAGGAAAAGCGCCGCCGCGTCCCTCCGCACGGCAGCGCTTTTCTGTGATCCGAACGAAGAACCTCAGGCCTAAGCCAACGGGCTCAGGCCTGAGGCCTTGACTACGTTGACGGCCCTGGGTCCCTTGGGGCCCTGCTCCACGTCGAACTCGACGGCATCGTTTTCGGCGAGCGTCTTGAAGCCGGTGCCCTGGATCGCGCTATGGTGCACGAAGACATCCGCGCCACCGTCATCACGCGTAATGAACCCGAAGCCCTTCGTATCACTGAACCACTTTACTTTGCCCTTAGGCATTGCTGAACCTCACAAAACAGACTTTCTCGTGAGCTGACGTGCCACGCGGCGCGTCTGGAAGCTCAACCTTTTGCGAGCGCTCTGCTATTGATGCGTACGAATTGGTGAGCAGGTTTGAGCGTCCATCGGGGCTACGAGAGGGCAAGGCAAAGTGCACATTCTGCGCCTAAGGGGAGGGAGCCCGAGCGGCGGAACGAGACTTGCGCAAATGCCAATCCAAGCCGGAAGCGCGGACAAGCCGACGCCCCCGCACAACTCCATAGCTACGATGCGACCGCGGACTGCTCCGCATAAGAAGAGCGCATCCAACAAAGGAAATTATACTCGACTTGGCCTTCATGCGCAAGGCAAAAAACGCTCGTTTGCCTGGACATCCTGACCTCAGCGGCGAGGGGGCTTACGCGGGCCCTGTGGCCCTTTGGTGGCGGAATGGCCGCGGAAGAGACGAGCACGCTGTTGACCTGTGATCAGGCCTTCCCCCCGAGTTCTCTCGTCCGGGCACGCAGGGCGCGCTGTCGCGGCCAGCGCCCGCCCCATCCGCCTGAGGCGGACGGGGGCAGAATCCCCGTCCTACCTGGGTCACAATGTCTTGTGCTACTTTGTCAACTCTGGGAAACAGCGTCATTCACAAGGGACGTCCGCGCAGCGGCAATCGGCCGGGTGCGCTTCAGGCGTCCCTACGGGACGCTTGCGCAACGTGCGCCTGGGTTCCCAGCGATGAATCGCTGGGCTCTTGCCGGTGGCCCCTAACGGGGCCAGACCGTCTCGCCCTCTCGTATGCTTCAGGCGTCCCAGCGGGACGCTTGGTAATAGCCCAGGGATTCATCCCTGGGCCGTGGTGTCGCGCAAAGGGCCGTCCCGTAGGGACGGGTGGCATTTGCCTGCGTTTCAGACGTCCTTGCTCGGCGCTTCTACTACATGCCCGCCGGTTCTGCAATATGCGAAGGGCCGCCGACAAAAGTCGCCGAAGTTGACAAAGTAGCGCTAGGCAAACAAACTCAGGCGGGTTGACGCCGGGGCACGCCGGCCCTACAATCGCGGCTCCCCATTCGGGGTCCATGGGAATGACAGGCAGAGAGAAGATAGAGGCAGCTTTCTCGCAGGAAGGAACCCCCGAGATCCCGGCGGTCATCTGCTACGAGGAGATCTACGTCCGAGACCATTGGGAGGGGCTGACCTCGTGTCCGTGGTGGTACCGGCATGTGCCGGAGGTTGAGCGTCAGATGCAGTGGCGCCGGGACGTCATCTCGAAGACGGGGCATGACTGGTTTCGCCTTGAGCTGGGGCACTCCCGCGACGCCCGCGACAGCATTTCGTTTGAGGTAGAAGGCGACGACGTATTTCGGTTCGACAAGCGCACGATGAGGAGCGAGCGGCTTCCGCGGACCCGCGTCGGCGGCTGGGACCCCACGGGGCACCTCCACTCGGCGCGACCTGAGCGGCTTGCGCAGAGCTTTGAAGAGATAGATGCAGCAGTTCCTCTGCCGGCCGACTCGGACCCGGCCGCGACCCTTGCCGATGGCCGGGGGGACCTGGCGGCCGCAATGCTGGTCGAGTTCGGCCGTGAGCTGTATCCCATCTTCTACGTCACGTCCCCTCTCTGGCAGTGCTACTATCTGTGGGGCTTCGAGGGGATGATGGAGATGATTGCTCTTCGGCCGGAGATGGTTCGACATGCTTGCGAGCGCTTTCTGGCGCATGCCTGCGAAAGCGTTCGCCTGGCTGCCGCGCTCGGAGCAAGGGGCATCTGGATCGAAGAATGCATGACCGACGTGATCAGCCCCGAAGCCTTCTCGTCTCTCAATGTGCCCTTGGTGCGCCGGTTAGTCGAGGAGGTCCGAGCCGCGGGCATGAAGAGCATCTACTACTACTGCGGCAGCCCAGCGGGGAAGTGGGAACTGCTCTTCTCGGTGGGAGCGGATGCGCTCTCCTTCGAGGAAGGCAAGAAGGGGTTTACCATTGACATCGAAGATGTGGTGGGACGAACGCAGGGCCGCTGCACGCTCCTGGGCAATCTGGACGCAATCGGGCTCCTGCCGAACGCAACCGAGGACGCGCTGCGGGCGGAGATATCGCGGCAGATTCTGGCCGGTCGCAGGAACGGCAGCAGGTTCGTGATGAGCCTGGGCAGCCCTGTGACGCCCGCGACGCCTGTCGAGAGGGTGCGCCTCTACTGCGACCTTGCCCGCGAACTTGGCGCGCGGTAGGGGCAAGAGGAAGCCGGAAGCTGCACTTGAGGGGGGCTTGGGGGTAGAATCCCTTGGGAACTTTCGGCGTTGCCATGCGTCTCACAGTCTGGGAAGCATTTCACAGGGAGAACAGCCGGGCGTGAGCAGACGAGGTGCGGACATGCTGATTAAGGCGCTGGGAGTTCTGGTGCTCCTGGCGGCGCCGGCGTGGGCGCGGAACGTGGACCTGGCGACAGTCCCTCCGAGGGAGAGCGTGCAGCTAACGATCTACAACTCGGAGGACCTGACTTTGGTGCGCGAGGTGAGGAGCCTGACGCTCAAGAAGGGCGTCAACATGATCCAGTACTCCTGGGCCGACACGCTCATAGACCCCACTTCGGTAGAGATACGTCCGCTGGAGAAGGAGGACCAGATTGAAGTGCTGGATACGACGTTCCCGGGGGACAAGCCGCAGCACCTGATCTGGCACATCCAGTCGGGGCTTGAGGGGCAGGTGAAGTTTCAGGTGACGTATTTCACGAGCGGCCTGAGCTGGACGGCGGACT
>Ga0315289_10000208_pt1 | contig 93198 bp, 83 predicted proteins | sample YL17G11_40_MG_FD_203452 | JGI IMG/M metagenome (GOLD analysis project Ga0315289, IMG submission 203452) | Sediment microbial communities from Yellowstone Lake, YNP, Wyoming, USA - YL17G11_40 | ecosystem: Environmental > Aquatic > Freshwater > Lake > Sediment | place: USA: Wyoming | collected...
AAAAATTCAGACCATCAAGAAGATGGCTTATGGATTTAGGAACCGAGAACATTTTAAAACAGCCATCTACTTTCACTGTGGAGGGTTACAACTTTATCCGGTTACCCACTGAATACCCGGAAGAACCGCAAAAGATGAATTGACCTAGTTCTTCAGTCTGCTCGGGAGGGTCCAATGAAAACAGTTTTCGAGGTTGATCCCAACGATATCGAATTCGCTGTATTTAACCCGCGCGGCGAAAAGCCTGAGGATATCGAGTCTGACCCTTCTTTCGTTCAACTAAAAGACTCGGTCTACAAGTACGGCGTGCTGGTGCCTCTAGTCGTCCACGAGCAGTCGGGAGCAGGCAGAAAACCATATCGTCTTATTGACGGTGAGCGACGCTTGCGTGCCGCTCTCGACACAAATGCGAAGAAAGTTCCAGTGCGCATCACCGATGCTGGTGGGCCGCTGGGTGACGTAATCCAGGCATTTCACATTCATATGCTTCGCAAACAGTGGAGCCAAGTACCTCAAACGCGCGGCCTCAAGAAAATCCTCAAACTCAAGAGATGGGAAGGCCGAGAGAAGTTGAATGACGAGGAATTGGAGGAACTGCAAACTCTGACCGGTTGCACCAAGGATCAGCTGAGATCACTGCTTAGAGCTGTTCGATACGATGACAGAGTGCTTGATGATGTGGAAAATGGACGGTTGCGCTACAGCCATTTGGTGCAGATTGAGGAGAGCCTGGTTGAACGTATCGAAGCTGAGTATCCCAGTCTTCTTCAGGAAATACCCAAAGTGACTATCCGCCAGAGAATGATTCAGAAGGCCAAGAAAAACATCATCCCAGACACTAGAAGTTTGATGCTGAATGTGGCTCCCGTGATTAGCCGCGCGAGTACTTCGTTGGAGAAGAAGGATGTTGAGAGCTTGCTCAGGAGATTCGTCAACGACGATGACATGACACCAGAGCAGGTTCTTAAGAAATTCGAACATGTGCACCCAACGGCACAACTGGACGTACTGGAGCGAATGCGTCAGATCTCAGATGCTGCCGAGGAACTAGACGCACTATTAACCCACTTCCAGCCGCACGATGCCAAGAGTTGGCCCGACATGGCGCGTAAGATCGAAATGAGCCTTGAAAAACTCCGTAAGTCGATCGCCAGCAAAATACGGGGTTTGAAGGGCACGGCATCGCGATAGGGGATGGATATGAAGCCCTACGTCAAGAAGATCCTGAGTCTGTTTCGCGAGCAGGATGCTTCATTGGCCCACTTGGAGCCGGAATCCTGGCCTGTGTGGCTAAAAACTTCGAGATGGAAGCCGGATCTCGTACTGTCTGGTAAAGCGCATGCTATTGTAGCCGTACACATAGCCCTGAGCGGGAGTGTCCCGCACATGTTCTATCGCGAGGTTGTCAATCGGCTCCTCAGAGGTCACAAGAAACTTAAGATTGTGGTTTGTTTGCCGCGGACGCTCTTCGATCAGAGTGATGACACGGCAAAATTCTGTGAGAAGCTCGGCATTGAGGTCAGGCTGATGGGATTCGGCCTCGGTCTCGAGCCCGTCCCGGCAACGCCTTTGCTTACGTACCCAGTCAGGCCACTTCCTCGTGGTGTAGGACAATTCCCCCAACCCATTTTGGACCGCGCCAAGGGGCTCAATACGGTCTTCTTTTCTGAAATCTTGGACTCTTTTGTTGAACAAATCCCCCAATGTGGCGACTCAGATAGTCTTACTCTCACGCTTGTCAAGCAAGCAGTCGACGACCTTCTAAAATCCCATCCCCACTTCAGAGCTAAGCGTGATCCATTCATGCGCCTTGTATCGTTTGAGAACCTATTGAGGACGATATCCATCAAGTCATCAGATCATGTGTTTCATTCCTTTCGCGTGTTCTTGGCAGGCTGTCCCATTATTGATCAGTTCTACGATCAATTCAGCCAAAGCGCGCAGCAATACGCCATTTGTCGGCAGGACGAATTGCGCGTGGAGTATATTTGGCTTCTTACGGCTCTTTTCCACGACATTGGCCGACCGAAGGAAGCACTTAAAGACTTCGTTGCCCAAGAAATCCACGATGACGAGATAAGCATAATAGGCAAGTCGAGCCGTTGGAATCAAGATCACTATCAGCGGGCGCAAAAGATTCTAGGTTCTTTGGGGGCGTTCATGGCATCGAAAATGATGGGTCAATGGGATGGAGGGACCATCGATGACCACGATGGCATTAATCTTAGTGCCGAGTGGAGGACGATCTATGACCGTCTCGATTGTCATGGTATGATCAGCGCCTACGATTTTCTTGCAGATATCCTTGGCAAGCTGACAGCGGCTGGCGAAAGGAAGCACCGCCGGTTCATGATATCACATGCACCATTGGCGGCTTTGGCCGTGCTACTTCATGATTGGCGAATGTGGGAGCATGCCAAAAAATGGAAGCTGATTCCGGTGGACATAAGGCAAAATCCACTTGCAGCGATCCTTATTTACATTGACACATGGGATGATTACAAGCGGAGGCCTGGAGATCCAGTCGTCGCAATCGCTAAGTACGAAGTCAACTCCAAGGGTGCTCGAGTAGTAGTCGAGTGGGAAAACGCGGCGGCCCTTCAGGATCAAGACCAGAAGTACAAGTCTTTCCGAGAGTCCTTGACCGGTGGCCCGCCCTCTCTTAGGATTGAGACCAAGACAACATGAGCGAGAACATTCTCTTAGCAGAGCCGGAATTCCCCATCGCCGACAAGAGCCGGAATCACTCCCATTTTCTTCCGATCGGTCTTCTTAAGATTGGTTCATATCACCGGCGTCTTGGTGACGATGTATACCTCGTTCGAGGTTTGAAGGAATGCCCCTTCACCCCGGACCGCGTCCTTGTGACTTCACTTTTCACCTACTGGTCACGCCAGGTTCATGAGGCTATAGCTTTCTACCACGGGTTGTACCCCTCGGCCGAGATTGAAATAGGTGGTATCTACGCCTCCCTAATGCCGGAGGACTGTCGTCGGCGTAGCCCTTTCGCACGTGTTCAGGTGGGTCTTTACCGCGGCGGTTGCGCGGAAACCGTGCCTATAGACTACACAATCCTTCCAGAAAACCTTGAGTACCAGATCATCCATGCATCGCGGGGCTGTAAGCGACATTGCTCTTTCTGCGGAACATGGCGCATTGAACCCAAGTTCACCTACAAGGAGACTGTGCTTCCGGAAATCGAGAAGCCCCGGTTGGTGTTCTATGACAATAACCTGCTGGCCAACCCACACATCGACAGCATCCTATGCGAGTTAGCCACTTTTCGGCTGCGCAATGGTAGATCTGTTACCTGGGAGTGCCAGAGCGGTCTCGATTTGCGTCTACTGACCGCCGAGCGTGCGGTTCTGTTGGAGAGATCAAGAATGAAATACCCCAGGGTCGCTTGGGATGGCCCCTATTCCGACTGGCCCACAGTGAAACAAGCAGTAGAGATGCTGAAGGCCGTCGGTTATGGGAGGAAAGACATATTCGTGTTCATGATTTACAATCACTCCTTGTCATATGTTGAGATGATGAAGAAGGTGGATGCGTGCCGGCGTTGGCGTGTACGGATAATCGATTGCCGATATAGACCACTTGAGGTGGTAGAGGACAACTATCATCCCGGCCCACGACCCCAACCGCCAGGTTCATACTACATCCACCATAGGTGGACCGATGCCGCCGTCCGTGGTTTCCGGCGAAAGGTACGGCAGCAGAACATAGCGATTCTTCTGGACCTTCCGGGTGGCAGGTATATCTGTGGGTGTGAACAACGAAAGGTTTAGCCACGTTCCCGCACGACTGACTAATGGTAACGGACCTAGGAAGGGAAATGGGGAACCGTCCCCTTTATACACACTTTATACAATTTGAAAGGCAGCACTTGCAGGACAGGGGCAGCGTTCTTAAGCAAAATGAGTTTCTGCGGTTCCTGGACGGACAAACCCATCCGGCTGAGTTCAGATTAAATGGGGCAAACTGGGTAGTCCGATATATGAAGGATCCGAAAGAGCATCCGAGGCACAGCCTCAGACTTGCCAGTGAGTTTGTGGGGTATCAAATCGCAAAGTTTCTTGGAGTTCCCGTCCCCCAATTTCAGGTTGTGCAAATCGCCGAATCCTTCGAAAACAAGTGCTCCTGTCATGGGAAAAACCTCCGGATTCTAAAGGGTCCCGCCACGGCCTGCAAGTTGATACAAGAGGCTCGTTCTCCAGATCTTGATAAGGACTCTTTGGATGAATTCTGGGAGGCCCCATACTATCTGGACATCGTAGCCAGGGCACGAACCGCTGATACCTGGACGATGAACTTTGACAGACGGAAGAAGGGGAACGTGCTCCTCACAGGTTCTCAGCAGGCTCCTCAGGTCTGGTTCGTCGATTTCGACCAAAGCTTCCTCTCCAAGAACGCTTCTCAAGTCCACGGATATAGGTTGCATTGGACCGAGGAAGAATTCAGGAGTGAGTGGCTGAAGGATGAAGAAGTATTGAGTGGCTTCGATGGCAAGGGGGGAGCAAAATGTGAGTCGGCTATGCACTCAGGACATTTTCAAAATGTTCTCATGGATGCGGAAGGCATTGCTGATGAGAAGTTAGAGAGACTCCTGAGCCAAATTCCTATTGAGTGGGAGATTTCGGAGAAGGGGCGCAAGCGATGGCTGTGCAGCTTTCTGCAGCGGCGAGGAATTGTGATAAGGAATATTAGAAGGCAGTATGCGGGAGATAATTAGGGACAGCGCCATTTTTGGGGACGCATGTGAAGGGATCTTCGGATGGCATCGCCTCCAGATGCCATTTGCAAGAAGAGATCAACAATTGAAGGGGCTATTTGCAGGAGGAAGAAGACGGATGGCTGCTAAACGAGAGCAGAAAATGCTCTTTGGCCAGATGGCTCTGTGGCGATGACGCATTTATCGAGATGTTGGAATAGAGATTTGGCAGACGGTTGAAGGCATTACCACGGAACAGGCCGAGGAAGGTGAAATAATGGCCGCTGTCCGAATTTAGTCAATGAACTTTCTCCTTCTTCCCGCGGAAACGGCAAAAGTTTTCGGCGAACGGATATTGCATTCGCGCCTGGTCCGGCAGCTGGCACACGGCACTGCTCAGTTTGGAGTATGCGCGCATCTGGGCTACTGGCGAAGCCGACGCCAGCGCCTAAAATCATATGCAGACTATCTCCTCAGACAACTTACGGCAGAAAGCGGGGGCGTGATTGTCGATCTCGCCTTCGAAGAGGCGAATTGGCGGCGACTACATGAATGACGTTTTGTTAAGCAATCTGATTGGTGCCGCGATCGGGCCGCGTAGCCATTTTCTACCGGTGACTCCGATGATAACCATCGGTGAGAATCTTCCGGAGCTGGATGCGCCCGAGCCGTACGCCGGATTTGTCTTGCACCATGAGTATTTGCACTACGAGCAGTTCATTACTTGGCCCTTAACACTCCTTGAATACGTAAACAGCGCAGTAAGAGTCCGCACGAAGTTTGCGCAACTCCATGGCATCAGCGAGTTGAGTGCCCACGTTTCGTTGCCGAAAGGCAGTGATCCCCTACCATATGGGAGTCGCGGCTGGGACGATCGGGTAGTCGCCGCCAATCAGTCCACGTCGTATCGAGTCGGACGCTCAGCGCTCTTGGAGGGAGGGGCTCTGCTCGACTGCTTCTGCAAGCCCCACACCGATGAGACTGCAACAGTCGGAGTCAGGGTGCTGGAGTCGTTGTTTCGCACGCGGGATCTGTCTAGTAACCGTCCTCACGTAACCGGCGTTGAGACCTGCCTTGCCGCGGTTGGACTAGGCAATCAGGAATTCCGCGACCCACAACTGCGGGACCTCTTGGCGTTAGCTGCGTCTCTGCCAAATCTCGTAGTCTCACTAACCCTTGCTACCGCCCTTCGTTCGCTCGGCTTCCGCACTCACCGGTGGAACTACCACACGGTGTTCCATTTCTGCGGTGAGAACTTCTCTGCCATTCGGTCAACCTATGATGCACACCTCGCGGAGGCCTCACACCTCGTATTTACAGTACGCGATACAATCGAGTGGCTGCGCGACGTCATGGACCTTAGAGACCTTACGATCGCAGCTATGCACGCTCTAATAAACGTCGTCTTCCAGTCAATGAGACTCGGGGTCCCCAAATCGGCACCCGCTTTTCCGATCTTGGCCCCACAGTGGCATCTCTTAGGGCTCCTTAAGTGCTACGAGGCGATGAACGAGCGCACGTTGCACCGTTATGAGGCGCCAGTTCTGCGACCGATGTGGGTACCAGCACTTGCTTTGATCTTCACCCGCCGGAAGCTCACAGGCATTCAATTTGTTCCGCGGCCACACGGTCTTCGCGGAGGTTTGCTTGAGGTTGGCGGGCAATGGAGAAGCGAGATCCAGGCCTTGACTTGGCGGAATTGGCTCCGGATCGCTGTCTTCGATGGTGTGGAGCGAGCGATCGACACGAGAGGGACCGTCGTAGCATGCCCGATTCGCACCTGGGTTGAGGAGCGGTATGCAGAGATTGGTATTTCGGACTCGGAGGTTGTCGACGATCATCTAAACGTGATGTGCGGAGAAAGCCTGGACTACTCCGAGACCGGGGATCCCACAGACGGGAGCCTTGCGCCTTCAACTTGCTATTGTCAGTGCTCACTTGCCGAGATGCCTGAGGGTATCGGGTGCTATTTCAGGTCCGTCATGAAGGAGCTGCTGTTTCCAACATCCAGCGTGGCGTCTATCGAGTCCAAGGGCCGGTAATTAGGTAGGTAGGGGACGTTTGCACAGCAGCAGGGTCATCAGGGTCAGATCTTCATATGTCATTTAGCAGCGAGGAAGTTAGGAGTAAATGGGGACAGCGCCCATTTTAGGGAGCATGCGAAGGGATTTTCGGATTGCCTCCTGTCCAGGAAATGCTATTTGCTGAAAGAGATCAACGATTGGAAGGGATATTCGCAGGAGGAAGAGGGAAACTCGGGAGACGGGATTAGAAGTGCCCTCTGACCGGGAGGACCGGTGGCGATAAACCATGATTTTTTGGCAGGACTTTCTTTTCCATCCCTTACGATACCTTCCATGTGCCCCTTTTCCGCAGTTCATGGGTGGCGTGGACTTTCTTCCGCTTCCGTTGGAATAACAGCTCCTCAGGAGATAACTTCTCCTTCTGCTTAGCGTGTAATCCGAAAGGCAGGTACGATTTCCACGGAAATATGCACTGCGCGATGCTTCTTACTTGAACAAGAGGTTTGGAATTGCCATGGTAAGCCAGGGCCAGTAGGTAATCAGGAGGACCGTCGCGAAATTCACTGCCAGGTAGGGAGCAAGGGGCTTGATAACTTCCGAAATCGTGATCTTTCCGATGCTGCAACCGATGAAGACTCCAAGACCGATAGGAGGGAGGAAGAGGCCAATTCCCATATTGGCGATCAGTATGATTCCAAAGTGAACCGGGTCGATTCCAAAATGGGTTGCTATGGGAAGGAGGATAGGAACGGTCGCGATGAGTGCGGGGACTCCCTCCAACACCGCTCCCAGAAAGAGAAAGGAGAAGTTGATCAGGAGAAGAAAAAGGATTTTCCCACCTCCCAAAGAGGTGAGCAGGTTGGCCAGGGCCTGGGGAACCTGTTCCCGGGTAAGAATCCAGCCGAAGACCGTGGCCATTCCCACCATGATCATCACCTGTCCGGTGACAATACCGGTTTGCAGAAGGGCTTCCCCTAACTTCCGAAGATCGATCTCCCGGTAAATAAACATGCTTACCACGAGTCCGTAGACGACAGCCAGGACAGCAGCTTCTGTGGGTGTACAGATTCCACCTAAGATTCCCCCAAAGATAATAACCGGCATGAAGAGGGCGAGAAGCGACTCTTTGAATGCCTTCAGGAGAGGTTTGGTTCCCCCAAACCGCCCAGGCGGTACCCCAGTCCGGCGAGCCTGAATATTGAGTTGAATCATGAGAGCCGCTGCCATAACAAAGGCGGGAAGAAATCCTCCGGCAAAAAGGGCGCCCACAGAGGCATTGGCGATACCGCCGTATATGACCATAGCAATGCAGGGAGGGACGAGAATACCCATGCCACAGGCGGCGCAGACGATGGCTGTCGCCCTGGCTGACGAATAACCTGCCTGAGTCATGGCCGGAATCATAATCGACCCAATGGCTGCCGTATCGGCTGCCGTGGAACCGGAAATCCCGGAAAAGAAAATCTCGGCGACAATGGAAACCATTCCCAGGCCGTTTCGGAAGTGACCGACCAGGGATTGGGCCAAGGCGACAAGCCGCAGGGAAATTCCTCCCGTATCCATCAATGCCCCGGCCAGAATAAACAGAGGAACGGCCAGTAAAGGAAAAGAATCGCAGCCCGTGAAGATCTTTTGCGGTATGACCACCAGGGGAACGGTTCCCTTCAGCAGAAGGCCGAAGATCGAGGACAAGCCCATGCTATAGGCAATTGGCACACTGATGGCTATAAAACACAGGAAAGCGACGCTCAGAATAATGCCCATAGATCCCCTTCTTTTTTGCAACCTTACCCTATGAGGTTTCCTTTTTCGCGGCTGCTTCCTTCAGCATGATCACCAGAAGATGGATGGTCATGAGCGTCGCTCCCACCGGAACACAGGCATAGGCCCAGCCCATGGAAATTTCCATGGCTGGGGATTGTTGAGCAGCTGTCTTCTGTACCAGGACGATACCATAGATAAGGAGCACGAGCATGACAGCTCCCATGAGGAGATAAATGACGAACGAGAGAAATCGCCTCCCTTTAGCAGGCAGCATCCGATAGAAGAAATCCATTCCGAAATGGCCGCGCTTCTGCACACTCAGGGAAGCTCCGAGGAGGGAAATCCAGACAAAGAGGTAACGTGCCAGTTCTTCAGACCAATGAAGGGGCTGAGTGAGGAGGTAGCGATAAATCACCTGGAGTAGAACGACCACCGTCATTGTCGCAACGAGAGTGATTAGGACCCAGGCCTCCCCTTTGGCCAAGATAGCATCGAACTTTGTCAGTTTGCGGACGAAGGAATCCATAAGCGATGGAGGAATTTAGGGTGGCCCGAGAGGGTAAAAGCCTGAAGTTCAGCGGAGTTCCGGCGGCACCAGGCAGGCTTCTCGGAAAGGGAATAGATTTTTCCTTCGCGTCGTGCCCCTTGGGCTCGCCTACAGGGGGCACGACGCGGTCAATTCAGGTGCGTGCATTCCCTTTCAACTGCATTCTTCATTTGGTGTTGATAATCTTCTCGATCATCTCTTTGCCAAATTGGGATTCGAACTCCTTATAAACGGGGGCCGCTGCACTTTGGAACGCTTTCTTGTTCGGAGTCGTCACTTGCATTCCTTTGGCTTTCAATTCGGACAGTTGTTTTACCTCGTTGTCACGCAGGAGGTTTCGCTCAAAGGTCGCACACTCGATAGCCGTATCGAGCATGATCTTCTGGACATCCTTGGGCAGGGAATTATAGGACTTCTCACTCATAATGAGAAGAGAAGGGGAATAGAAGTGTCCGGTCAATGCCAGGTATTTCTGGACCTCGTAAATCTTCGCAACATAAACGATGGCTATCGGATTTTCCTGGGCATCGATGGTTTTCTGCTGGAGTGCCGTATATACTTCACCCCATGCCATCGGCGTAGGACTGGCTCCAAAAGCCCTGAAGGCGGCCAAATGGATCTTATTTTCCATTGTTCGGATCTTGATCCCTTTTAAATCCTCGGGCTTCTCGATGGGTCGGACATTATTAGTAATATGTCGAAAGCCGTTTTCCCAAAAGGCAAGTCCCTTGATCCCTTTGGCTGAAAAGGAATCAAGGAGTCCCTTTCCAATCGGGCCATCGAGAACCTTATAAGCATGTTCCCGGTCTCGGAATAGAAATGGCAAATCCACAACAAACATCTGGGGAACAAATCCTCCTAACGGCCCAGTCGACGTAACCACGAGATCAACGGTACCGAGCTGAAGCCCCTCGACGAGGTCCCGTTCGCTGCCAAGTTGAGCGGCAGGAAAGATGTCAATCTTTACTTTATTTCCGGTTCGTTGAGCCACAAGTTCCGCGTATTTTCGGGCTGCAACGTTATAGGCATGGTCCGGTGGTGTGGCATTCCCAAGCTTAAAGGTCCAGGATTGGCAACGAGCAGAATCAACCCAGACCATGCTCGTGAGGAAGAGAAGGGTTAGGATGATAACCGCATAGCTTCGTTTCATGGCGCTTCCTCCTTTTGCAAAGAATTTCTGGGGAAAATACATATCTGGAAATCCTTTGATTGTCAAGGGAGGGTCGGAAATTATCTCAAATCACAGTTGTCTTGAATTTCCAGATCTAAATTGTTTCAATCGGTGTATAAGGGAGGCGAGGAAGGAGGTCTGCCCTATGGGCGTCCCAGGCGGGTCAGGCATAAGTAATTAAGTATTTGACAAGGAGGTCCCATTTCTGCCGTTCAGTCACCATGCCCAGAGAACCTCGCATCCATTTCCCCGGTGCATTCTGGCAGAAGGGTTCATGGGAACAAAAGGGGCGGCTCAGCCGCCCCTCTGTCCAAGAGCATTACTTGATCGCGCCGAGTTGCTTGAACAATCCATAGATGTCCATCACATCCCAGTGCTCGGCGAGCTTGCCGTCCTGCACACGAAAGATGTCCACGGCCTCGAAGGCGTATTTCTGGCCTGAGGCAGCGATCCCCAGCCAGTCCTTCTGCAGCGTGCCTGCATATGTTCCATACACCCACACCTCGTCACCTTCGGCAACAATCTTCTTCAGTGTATATTGCCAATCCGGAACAGAGGCAAACCAGGTGGAGAAGAATTCCTTGAACCCGCTTGCACCCTGTTTCACCAAAGGATTGTGCTGAATGTAGTCGGTCCTCACATACTGATCCACCACGGACAGATCCTTTTTCACGAAAACCGACTCCGCAAAGGCTCCGAGCACCTTCTTGTTAGCTCCTGCTAAATTCTCTGCCATTGCCGTACCTCCTAAAGCAAAGATTAAAACCGCCACCAATGCGATCTTCCCTGTCACCTTCATGGCCGAACCTCCTTTCATATTTTCTTTCGCCGCGACGACTTGTTGACATTTATACATATTAAGGTTACTATTGGCAAGTAGGCACCTTTTTGTAATATAGTATCCCTGCGGAAACCAATTGCAAAATCCAATGCAAGGAGAGGGTCTCAACATGAAATGGGATGTGTACAATGAAAGTTGTCCGACCAGGATGGTGCTGGATCGGATTGCTGACAAATGGACCGTTCTCATCGTGGGGGCGCTTGAGAATAAGACGAAGCGGTTTGGGGAGTTGCGAAGGGAGATTGGCGGCGTGTCTCAGAAGATGCTGACCCAGACGCTTCGAGGACTTGAGAGGGACGGCCTCGTGACCCGTGTGGTATATGCCTCGGTGCCGCCGAAAGTGGAGTATTCCCTTACCGAACTCGGGAGGACGTTGGTGCGTATACTTGAGGCGATACGCGGGTGGTCAGAGAAAAACATCGGGGATGTTTTGAAGGCCCGGGAGGACTACGATACGCAGAGCCGAGTTCCAGACATCTGATGGAAAAAATTTGTTGGTCCAACTAGCCGCGTTGAGTTCCTCGACTTTGGCCGAGGGCGAATGGTTTCTTCGCGCCGAAGGCGCGTCGGTCCGGACTGCCCCTTCGCTCCCGCGTGCATTCGCTCGTCCGATCTCGGCGGCCGAGAACTCGCCCTCCTCCCAAAGGCCATCGGAGGGCTCAAACATCTCGGCCTCACCTCTCCGAGCTCTCCTCGCTCATCAGCGCACAAGGTCGCTCAGGAGCGGTCCGGACCGACGAGAGAAAGTGCCCCGGGCTTGCCCGGGGGGCATCTACAACAACTTTTGAGCCGCATAGGGAGCAGGAAGATGTCGGAGGAGCGGAAACGGCACATCCTATGCTTCCCCTGCTTCATCGCCCCCATGCGTCACCGAACGGGAGGGCTCCACACGAAGTCCTGAGAGAAGAAGCTACCTCGCGGCCATGACCTGAGGCGAGGTCGCGGCCCTCACCGGCTCCGGGCTGCCGTATTCCCGTGCAGGCTCGAGGCCATACAGGACGCGGCATACTCCCTCGGCTAAGGCCGCCATTTCGTTCTCACCCGGCATGATGTATACCGGGCCGATGAACTGGACATATTCCTTGATGCGGTCTGTCACATAACAGGAATGGGCGATCCCGCCGGTGAGAAGGATGGCATCCACGCGCCCCTTGGCCGTAACTGCAGCGGCTCCGATCTCGCGGGCGATGTGGTAGATCATGGCCTCATAAACCAGCCGGGCGTGCTCATCCCCCTCTGTAATCCTTTGCTCCACTTCGCGAGTGTCGCTGGTTCCGAGGTGAGCCGCAATCCCCCAGCGCCGGCAATCATGCGCAGGGCATCAGACAAAGGGATGCCGTTACCCAGGACGAGCTCGGTCCACTGAGCCGCCTGCATGGTGCCCGATCTCTCCGGTGAAAACGGTCCTGAGCCATTGAGGGCGTTATTGACATCGACGACCAGTCCATTTCGGTGACACCCTACCGAGATGCCTCCTCCCAGATGCGCCACGATCAGTGTGAGCTCTTCATAAGGCCGGCCGATGGAGGCTGCAAAACGCTTGGCCACGCTCTTTTGATTCAGGGCGTGGAAGATGCTGCGCTTCTCGATTTCCGGACATCCGGTGATTCGCGCGATGGGCGAAAGCTCATCCACTACGATCGGATCCACGATAAAGGCAGGACGATTCGCTTTCGTCGCGAATTCATACGCGATCAGGGCTCCCAAATTCGAAGCGTGCGATCCATACCGGCACGTGCTCAAGTCTTCAATCATATCCGGGCCTACGGTGTAGGTTCCTCCAGGGATGGGCCGGAGCAAGCCACCCCTGCCGACGAAGGCATCGAAGTCGTAGATGGAAAGCCCATGTTCCCGCAAGAAGCTTCTGACGATTGTCAGGCGAAGGGGAAGCTGCTCGATAACGCTGGTGAACTGTCGCAACTGCTTATTCGTGTGCCCTGCCGTCTGGCTCAGCTGTTCTGACCTATCATGAAAGACGGCGGTCCTGGTGGAGGTCGAACCGGGATTGATTGCTAAGATGCGGTACATGAACCCTCTCTGGCCGTCATTTGAGGACCGACTCCGCTTCGGCGGCCACAGCTTCCTTTTTGGCCAATTCCGCTCCCCGGCGCACCGCCTCTTCGAGACTGCTGAACGCTACTTTCTTATCAGCGAAAAGCTCCTTTATTGCGCTTGAGACGGCGTTGCGGCTTACTGCGGCGGTGGCGGAAAGCAGGCAGCCAAGCGCCACCAGATTTGCTGCCTTGGGGTTCCCGAGCTCCAGGGCGATATCGCTGCACGGGATTCGATAGGTCTGAATATCAGTGCGCAGCGAAAGATCCTCGATCAGCGACGAGTTGACGATCAGGATCCCTCCGCCTGCGATGAGCGGTTCATACTTCTCGAAAGACGGCGCGTTGAGCACGACTCCCACCGTAGGCTCGGCCACGAAGGGCGATCCGATCGGTTGGTCGGAGATGACAACCGAGCAGCTCGCCGTGCCTCCTCGCATTTCGACGCCGTAGGAGGAGATGCAGGTGACTTCCCTTCCGTCCAGAAGGCCCGCATAGGCCAATATCTTTCCGAGCAGCAAGACCCCCTGTCCGCCGAAGCCGGCAATGATGATCTCATGATGCATGGGCTTGCCTCCCTGCATCTTTTATGGTTCCGAGAGGATAGAAAGGGATCATGCTCTGCTCGACCCAGGCCATGGCTTCGATAGGCGACATGCCCCAGTTGACCGGGCAGGTCGAGAGGATCTCGACCAGCGAGAAGCCGGTTCCCTCCAATTGGTTCAGAAAGGCCTCGCGTATCGCAGCCTTGGCGTTGATGACGTTCTTGGGATTGTTCACCGCCGCACGGGCAATGTAGCCCGCTCCCTCCAGCGTGGCCAGCATCTCCGAGACCCGGATGGGCATTCCGTCGCGCGCCGAGTCCCGTCCGCCGGGCGAGGTGGTGGTGATCTGCCGAGGGAGCGTCGTCGGAGCCATCTGCCCCCCGGTCATTCCGTAAATGGCATTGTTCACGAACACCGTTGTGATCCGTTCGCCCCGGGCTGCGGCATTCACGATCTCCCCGCACCCGATCGCTGCGAGGTCGCCGTCCCCCTGGTAAGTAAAGACGATGTCGTCAGGCCAGACCCGCTTGATCCCGGTGGCTACGGCTGGGGCACGGCCATGGGCGGCCTGCACCATATCACAACAGAAATAATCGCAGGCCAGCACGGAGCAGCCTACGGAGGAAATGCCGACCGTCCTCTCCACTATTCCCAGATCATCGATGACTTCGCCGATAAGATTATGGATGATGCCGTGGCTGCAGCCCGGGCAATAGTGGTACTCGACTTCCTTCAGGCATGCAGGGCGGCCAAAGGCCTTTCTCTTCATCTCAGCCATTCCCCTTTCCCAAGATGGCCATGATCTCACCGAGTATTTCCCGGGAATCCGGAACCATGCCGCCCATCCTTCCGTAAAAGTGGACCGGTCTTGTGTGCTCGACGGAAAGCAGCACGTCCTCGCGCATCTGCCCGGCGCTGAGTTCGAGGACCAGGAATGCTTTGGTCTTTTTGGCAATGTCTTTCAGCGCTTTCATGGGAAAGGGCCAGAGAGTCCTCGGCCGCAGCATCCCGACGCGGAACCCCTTCGCCCGGGCCAGGTCCATGGCCGACTGGGCAATGCGCGACATGATCCCGTAGGCCACGAGGACCAGGTCGGCGTCTTCGGTAAGGCTTTCCTCCCAAAGTGTCTCCAGCGCGGCAATGGTCCGGTATTTGTCCTGCAATTTCCTATTGTGATCCTCGAGCTCTTCCGGTGTCAGGATCAGCGTTTTCACGATGTTGTTCTTCTTTCGCCCCCGGAGTCCGGTTGTTGCCCATGGTTTTGGAATCATCTCCGGGTGATTCGGCTTCACCTCAACTTTTTCCATCATCTGTCCCAAGGCCCCGTCGCCCAGGAGGAGCACCGGGATGCGGTAATGATCGGCAAGCTCGAAGGCGCGGATGGTCATGTCGAAGCATTCCTGCACCGAATTGGGGGCCAACACGATCGTGCGATAGTCACCATGTCCGCCGCCTCTCGTGGCTTGGAAATAGTCGCCTTGCGCAGGCGCGATGCCACCGAGTCCGGGGCCGGCGCGCATGATGTTGACGATGAGGCAGGGAAGCTCCGCACAGGCCAGATACGATATCCCCTCCTGCTTCAAGCTGATGCCCGGGCTCGAGGAGGAGGTCATGGCGCGGGCCCCGGCGGCGGCAGCGCCGAATACCATGTTGATCGCGGCGACCTCGCTTTCTGCCTGCAGGCAAACGCCGTCGACCTCGGGCATGCGCCTGGCCATATATTCGATCAGCTCGTTTTGTGGCGTGATGGGATAACCGAAGTAATATCGGCATCCGGCAAGGATCGCTGCCTCTGCGATGGCTTCATTCCCCTTCATTAGTCTTATTTCAGCCATTTCATCACCTTGTCGATTCTTCGTGTATCTCGATGGCAAGATCGGGGCACATCATGGCGCAGAACCCGCAGCCGGTGCACTGGCCGTTGGTTTCGATCTCAGGAGGGCAATATCCTTTTGTGTTCAGCCTGCTGCCCGCCGCAATAGCTTTTTTGGGACAGAAGGCGATGCACAAGCCGCATCCCTTGCAGCGTTCGGCATTCAGGAATGCTCTTGAAGTATCCATGATTCTCCTCTACGCACGAGCAAAACTATTTCATCCGCGACTGCATCCCTACAGCCGAACTGCCCTCTGAAGAGGTGACGTCTGTTCACTCAGCTCTCTTTCTTCTCGGCAAGTCGCCAAACTATACCACATTTGAAGGCATCTTCTCAAACGGAATGGAAAGGGGAGAGGAAAATCCTGCCTCGATGCACCTGGCGCCCTTCAGCATATCATCCTTGCCGGAGTTGAACGATCCCGAATCTTCCAGGCGGATCAAGACGGAGACCATTTTCTGGCGCGCCTGGGCAGCCTACCGATTGAATCCTCGACCCCGCGTTATGTCTGGGCCTTGTTGCCCAACCGTATCCACCTTCTGTTGTGGAGTGGTCCTGTTCCCCTTTTTGCCGGTTGAGTCAGTACCCCTCGATGAATCGGGCAAAATGATTTGACTTGTTTGAGGTGGTATCATATGTAACACTTGCTGTATATGTGAGGAAGTTCACCATGGCAAAGGTCCTGAATGTTCGGGTGCAAACGACGTCGCCAAGGGGCTTGAAGCACTCTCCGCCAAGACCAAGAGAAGCAAGAGCTTCTACATCAAGGAAATGCTGGAAGGGTACCTGGAGGAGTACATCGAAAGCGGGGCGGACCTTGACCAGGCACTACGCGAAGCAGAACGCCGCATGAAAAGCTACTGCCTCCTGGAAGTCATGCCGGATCCCGTCGACCGCTCGCCGGCTCTGCAACGATTGGCGGAACGTCTGGGGGCAAGAATCTGAACAAGAGTAGCTGCGGTTAGCGATATAGGACGGTATCCTCAGTATGGCCAAGCTTTCACCAGCGCGCAGGTTGCTCAAACACTTTCATCCGGAAGGCATTCCCTGGCCCGGCACGATCTTCTATAACGCGCTCAGTGCCACCTCTGTCTTTCTCCGCCATTACGAGCTGATCGCCAGGGACATCTTGGGCTACTGCGCAGAAGGGAGCCTCCTGGACATCGGCACTGGACCAGGAAGGCTGCTGGTGAAACTTCACCAGCGGTCCCCCGGGATGCGGTTGGTAGGCATTGACTCTTCTCCCTCGATGGTGGCCAAGGCCCAGGAAAACATGGCGGATGCCGGACTGTCGGGCGTCATCGAAATTCGGGAAGGCAATGCGAGCCAGATCCCGTTTGCCGACGATTCCTTCGATATCGTCGTCAGCACCGGATCGATCCATCACTGGAAGGATCCCCTCTCGGGACTGAACGAGGTCTATCGTGTGCTCAAGCCGGGGGCTTATGCCCTCATGTATGACCTCGTGAGTGACACGCCAAAATCCATCTTGAAGGAAATGGCCCGCGAATTCGATAGATGGAGAACCTGGCTGTTTTGGCTGCATAGCTTCGAGGAGCCATTCTATAGCCGCCGTGACTACGAATCGCTGGCTGGTCCTACTTTATTCGAAGAGAGTCAAACCCGGTTTGTGGGTCTGCTGTGTTGCTTGGTCCTGAAAAAGGGCGCATAGGACCTTCACTCCAAGGAGGAAAACCCATGAAAGAGGAGATTACCTACTTCGAGAAGCCAGGACGGGAAAACACAGCCGAGGTCATCGAACTCGTGAAAGAAAAAGCCCGCGCGCGAGGCATAAGCAAGGTCGTGCTCGCCTCCACCCGGGGAGGGACAGCCAGGGCGGCAGCCGAGGCCTTCGAGGGGACAGATCTGCACCTGGTGCTGGTCCCGTGGCAGTTCGGCTTCGGAGATCAACAGCCCTTTCCGCAGGAACTGGTGGCCGAGCTCGAAGCTAAAGGTCATCGGGTCCATTTTGGCACCATGCTGTTTCACACCGAAGACCTGTACGGCACGAAAACGCCCAACGTGATGGCGAATCTCCTTCGCATCTTTGGGCAGGGGATCAAGGTGTGCGTCGAGATCATCATGATGGCATGCGATGGAGGATGCATCGAGCAGGGCGAAAAGATCATCGCCGTGGCGGGCAGCAAGGGCGGAGCCGATACGGCGATCGTGGCCTCCGCAGCGCCGAGCAACAAGTTGTCAGCCCTCCACATCCACGAGATCATCTGCAAGCCGTTGTGAAAGAGGCTCCCCCCCTGTCCGAGGGGTAGGTTGGGAAAACGATTGAAAATAGGTTCGCTCTCGAAGCCAGACCCAAAGATATTGACGTCATAGCGTCATAATGTTATAGTGCCAATCGCTACATATGGAGGTGATATTATGGCTGTGCAAAGCAAACGAGCCACGGTGTATTTGGACCCCGAGCTGCATAAGGCGCTACGACTGAAAGCGGTCGAGACCTCTCGATCGGTATCGGAACTTGTGAACGATGCCGTCAGAGAAGCCCTGGCAGAGGATGCCGAGGATATAGCGGCATTTGAGGAGAGAGTCGGAGAGCCTTTGATCGCCTATGACGAAATGGTCAAGAGACTGAGAAGAGATGGCCGCATATAAGGTGAGCTTTAGGGAGTCCGTTGAGAAAGATTTCAGTGTTGTACCCAAGAAAGATCTCAAGAGGATTCTTCGCCGCATTGAGGCGCTGGCGGAAAATCCACGGCCTTCAGGCTGTGAAAAGCTGACCGGCCGGGAGAGATATCGTGTTCGTCAAGGCCGATACAGGATTGCTTATTCCGTTCAGGACGAGGTGCTTACCGTCTGGATAGTGAAAGTTGGGCATCGAAAAGACGTTTACGGATGAGCAAATCAGCCGTTCCGCCGGACCGCCCCGAAATCGGGCTCCCGGCGAACTTTGTGTCGATTCGGTCCTCGTCAGCCTGCTTATAAGACCAGCAGACCTGCATAGAAAAGGGATGGAGAAGAACTGAAGTATAGGAGGCGGTATGGAGAACACGATGGAGTTGGTCGAATTGGTCCTCAAGACAACGCCGCAACGATGGGTTCAGTTGGCGGAAACGCTACCCCCGGAACTATTTCAACGAAGGGCGGCACCGAGAGAGTGGTCAGCGTACGAATGTTTGCAGCACGTCGTCGAGACGGAACGAATGGTTTTCCCCGCGCGTATCGGCTACCTACTGCGCGGGGAGGATTTTCCGGCGTTTAACCCTGGCGCTGAGGAAATGAACCCAAACGGGAAGTTAACGCCTGTTGAGCTGGCCAAGGAATTTGGTCGGCTGCGCGAGAGCAGCCTGAATCTCCTGTCGAAAGTTGCAAATGAGGATTTGGACCGCAAGGCTCGCCATCAGGAATTGGGGGTGGTAACACTCGGGGAAATGATTAATGAGTGGGCAGGGCATGATTTGATGCATACGATTCAAGCTGAGAGAGCTATTTTACAGCCATTCATTGAAGGTTGTGGCCCCTGGAAGCCGTACTTCTCAGATCACGTAATATTGAAATGACGGAATTTGAACCCTGTCGAAACAAAGGCTGAGCCACTCCGCTGCCCTGCGAGCCGGTCCGGCCCGAGGCTGGCACCGGGTTGACCTCTTCGTCCGACTTCCCGGTGCCTTTTTGTTTGCGGGGTGGAAGTCGAAGGTCTATACTTTCCTCCGAAAAGAATCCTTGCGTCCACTCACCTATTTCCCCCGGTTCGGATGATCTGTGAAAGGAGCTTATCCCATGCTGGTCTTCTCTTCGAAGGAGCTGCAAAAGCGGGTTTACGAGATCTTCTGTGCCGCGAATACGCCTCCGCCCATCGCGGAGCGCGTTTCGGATTCTCTGGTGGAAAGCAACCTGACGGGCCATGACTCCCACGGGGTCATCCGGGTTCCTGCTTACATCGAGGCGATCCGGAAGGGGACCCTCCAGCCCAGCGGACAAATCCAGGTGGTGAGAGAGAGCGCTACCACGGCCTTGTTGGATTGCGGCTGGACGTTTGGCCAAGTGGCCGCTTGTCGCGGGATGGAGATGGCGATTGCCAAGGCGCGAGAGCATGATATGGGCCTGGTCGTTTTACGCCATTGCAACCATGCGGGCCGCATCGGGGAGTTCGCAGTGACGGCTGCCCAGCAGGGCTTCATTGGCCTGGTTTTCTGCAATGGCTCGTTGCCGGGAGGCCTGGTTGCCCCATTTGGAGGGATAAAAAGAGCGCTGGGGGCCAATCCTCTGGCCTGGGCCATTCCACGGGCCGCAGAAAGACCCATATTCCTCGATTATGCGACCTCCGTCGTTTCCCAGGGCAAGATCCTGGTGGCTGCCGACAAGGGAGAGAAAGTCCCCGAGGGATGGATATTGGACAAGGAGGGACGGCCTACGACAAACCCCAAGGAGATGCTGGAGGGTGGCGCGCTGCTGCCCTTTGGTGGCTATAAGGGCTATGACCTGGGGGTGATGATCGAGTTGCTGGGGGCAGGTTTGAGTGGGGCCGGGATCCCCTTGATGCCCGGATACAAGTGGGACCAGGGCACGGTCCTCATGGCCATCCGGATCGAAGCCTTCCAGTCCCTGGACGAATTCCACCGGATGGTCGAGGAATTCGTGGTTCAGCTGAAAGCTGCCCCGCGGTCACCGGATTGTCCGGAGATCCTGCTTCCCGGGGAGCCCGAGTGGCGCTGCAAGGCCCAGCGGGAACGGGAAGGGATTCCTCTCCCGGAAGCCACCTGGGACCGAGTCAAAGAGACGGCAAAGAGTCTGGGGCTGAGATGGGACTGAGATGTGACAAAAGGATCGTCTCGACGTCGGCTCGACATCCCTTTCAGCGTCGGGCGACCAGAGAGGAGACCCATGATGGCAAACTACGGAGAACGGCCGTTTGAGTTCAGGCTGCCGGATACGATCCATGTTGGGATTGGGTGCCACGAGCGCGTAGGAGCGGAAGCCGCGAGGATCGGGGGAGGAAACATCCTGGTCATCACGGATCCCAATGTGCGCGCGACGCCGATGGCCGGCAAGGTGATTGAGCACCTATCAAGCGCTGGGCTCCTCCGGGGTGTCTTCAGCGACATCCCGGGTGAGCCGACGACCCCCGAGGTGCAGAAGGGCCTGGCCGCCCTCGAGGAAGCTAAGGCGGACACAGTCGTGGCAATCGGCGGCGGGAGCGTTATTGACACCGCCAAGGCAGTCAGCGTGCTGGCCACAAACGGGGGTGCGATTGTAGATTACAAGGGCGCCAACAAGGTCAAGAAGCCCAAGCTCCCGTTGGTGGCCGTGAGCACGACTGCCGGCACCGGCAGCGAGGTGACACGGTTCACGATCATCACCGACCCGGTGACCAGCGTCAAAATGCTCATCGCGGATCCCCACCTCATTCCCGAGGTGGCGATTGACGATCCACTACTCACCGTAACCTGTTCGCCCCTCGTGACCGCCTCCACCGGCCTGGATGCCCTCACCCACGCCATCGAAGCGTACGTCTCGGCGCGATCGAATACCTTGTCGGATCTTTTCGCCCTCTCCGCGATCAGGAGGATCGCGCAGTCTATCCGGGCGGCCTTCAAGAACGGAGAGGACCTGACCGCCAGGACCATGATGCACATCGCCTCCCTGGAGGCCGGGATGTCCTTCTCCAACGCCTCGGTCGCCCTGGTGCATGGCATGGCGCGGCCCATCGGGGCCTACTTCCACAAGGCGCATGGGATCTCCAACTCGGTCCTCTTGCCCTACGTCATGGAATGGAGTGTCGCCGGGGCACCAGGGAGGTTCGCCGAGATCGCAAGCGCACTCGGTGCCGACACGGGCGCCTTGAACGAGATGGAGGCGGCGCAGCGCGCTGTGGCCGAGGTCCGGGCCATCTGCCGGGACCTGCAGATCCCGGGACTGACCGGACTGGGCATCGATCCGGACAAGTTGATGGCCCTCGCACCCGCAATGGCCAAAGACGCGCTGGACAGCGGCAGCCCGGGGAACAATCCCCGCGTCCCCACGGCGGATGAGATCGTCGAACTGTACCGTCAGGCGCTGTAAGTGGGCGCGGCGAGGGGACTTTCGTGCAGAGTGTGCAATGTAAGGGAAATTGGATAAACAAAAAGCCGGCGCGAAAGCGCCGGCTTCTCATTTTTTCTGCTTTGGTTGCTGACTACACCTTTGCTACATTGTCCGCTTTGGGGCCTTTGGGGCTATCAACTACCTCAAAGGTCACAGCATCACCCTCGGACAACGACTTGAAGCCATCGCCGCGGATCGAAGAGAAGTGGACGAAAACATCATTGCCATTCTCCTGCTCTATGAACCCAAAGCCCTTAGCGTCGTTAAACCACTTCACGGTACCTTGTGCCATCTGCCTTTTCTCCTTTACTTTTCCGGAAAAGGTCTCCGGGGATGACGGGGACTGCCCGCCGAAGCTATCAGGGCTTGTGGGAACAAAAAAACCGCAAAGCCTCAGGGGGTCTTTGCGGTTTTCGCTGCTACGACAAAAACACCTGCAACTTCGATGGGACCATACCAGGTCCAATCCCATTTGTCAACAAAAAAGATTGCTGATTTCCATTGGGGCCTTTCATCTCCCTCTTTCTCCCGGGAATTCCTCTGCCAGATACTGGTCCAGCCTTTTCATGCCCTCCTTGATGTTCTCCAGGGAATTGGCATAGGTAAAGCGCAGATAGCCCTCCGCATTGGAGCCGAAATCAATTCCGGGGGTGCACCCCACCCTGGCCTTCTTCAGGATGTCAAAGGCGAATTCAAAGGAGTTCTGCGAAAAGCGTTTGGCATTGACCAGCAGATAGAAGGCCCCGGTCGGCTCTACCGTAATGCCAAATCCCAGCTCCCGCAGCTTCGGGATGATACACTTCCGGCGGCTATTGTAAATCTCCTTCATCCGGGCCACATCCGCTCCCGCCTCCCGCAAGGCGGAGATCCCCGCCCATTGGACGAAGGCATTGGCGGAGATGAAGAAGTTCTGGAGCATCTTCTGCAGGGGGCGGACAAATTCGGGCGGAACAATTAGATAACCCAGGCGCCATCCGGTCATGGCGTAGAGCTTGGAGAACCCGTTGATTACGACGGCATTCTTGGTGAATTCGAGGATGGAGTGTTCCTTACCCTCGTAGACCAGGCCGTGGTAGATCTCATCGGAGATCACCATCTTTCCCAACTCCGCAATGGCCTGCATCCGCTCCGGGGGCGTCAGGTTTCCGGTGGGGTTGGCCGGGGAGTTGAGGAAGATGGCCTTGGTAGCCGGTCCGATCAGGGGTTTGATCTCCTCCGGGCGGTATTGAAATCCTTCCTCTTCATCTACCTTCACGAAGACCGGTCTTCCCTCCGCCATGCGGACGAAATTCGGATAGCAGGCATAGTAGGGGTTGGGCAGGATCACCTCCTCCCCCGGCTCCAGGAGGCTCAGGAAGAAGAGAAGCATCCCGGGAGAGGTCCCGGAGGTGACCAGGATCTGGTCCGGGTTCACCTCCACTCCGTATTGGCCGTGATAATGCTCCGCGATGGCCTCTCGCAGCTCCACCACCCCCAGGCTATGGGTGTAGTGCGTCTTCCCCTCTCGGATGGCCCGGATCGCGGCCTCCTTGACGCATTCCGGCGTCTCGAAGTCCGGCTCGCCCACCTCGAGGTGGACGATATCCACCCCCTCCCGCTCGATGGAGGCCGCCTTCTCCATCACCTCCATCACGATAAAGGGAGGGATTTCGACCGATCTCTTAGTGATCATATTCCCCCCCGCTGCTTCCGTTTAGCTGCTTCTAGCTGATTGTCAAACCGGCATAGCGTGTTTGTCTCTTTTACTCAATTGACCGGGGAAAGTCAAGCATCAAGAGCGCTCATCAAGAGCCCCTTCTGCGTCCCTCCTCTTCTAAAAGGCCAGCATCATCCGGGTATAGATCTCGGTGGCCTTCACCACCTGGTCGATCTCCACGAACTCCCTGGCGGTGTGGGCCTGGTCAATGCTGCCCGGCCCGAACACGATCGTGGGGATCCCAGCCCGGGCGGTCTTGCTGCCATCGGTTCCATAGGGAACGCCCTTCACCTTGACCTGCCCCAGCACCTCGGTGATGGCCCCTTTGGCCAGATGGACGACCTCTTCGGACTCCTTCGTCTCCAAGGGATAGTCCACCAGGAAAGGCTCCTCCATAGCGACCTGTAATTCGGGATCCTGGGCCCTCATCTCCGCCAGTAACTCCTCAAAGGAGGCCAGGATAGCGTCCGCTTCCTCTCCGGGGATCAGCCGGCGATCCAGCTCGATGACGCAGCGGTCCGGCACGATGTTGATCTGGATCCCCCCCTGAATCTTCCCGATACTCAGGGTGGGAGGGCCGACCAGGGGATGGCTATTCTGAGAGAGCCGTGGTTGCATCTGTCCCTCGATCTGGTTGATGATCCTGGCCATCTTGACGATGGCATTGATCCCCTCCTGGGGCTTGGAGCTGTGGGCCGCCTTTCCAGCTACGACGATCCTCCAGCGCACCATGCCCTTATGGGCGATCACCAGGTCCAACTCCGTGGGCTCGCCCACCACCGCGGCCTGGGCCCGAAATCCTCCTTTCAGGAAATGGAGGACCCCCTTGAAGGTATATTCCTCATCCACCGATCCCAGAAAATAGAGGTCCGCTTTGGGCCTGCCTTGCTCCTTAGTGAGCCTCAGGGCGCAGAGGATCGCCGCGATGGAGGCCTTGTCATCACAGGAGCCCCTTCCATAGAGGCGCCCCGCCTCAATTTTGGGATGAAAGGGATCGATTTCCATTCCCTCCACCGGCATGGTATCGAGGTGGGCCTCAAAGAGGAGCCTACGGCCGGAGTCCGCACCGGCCAGCCTTCCCATGATGTTGCTCCGCCCGGGCAGGGCCTCATCCCGTTTCACCTCCATCCCCAGACCTGTCAAATAGTCAAAGACATAATTCCCGATGACCGCCTCCCCGTTCTTCGCCCCTTTCATGCTGGGGTTGATGCTCTCGATGGCCACCAGGTCAGATAGAACCTTGATGACCTGCTCTCGATCCACGACGATCTCCATGAAGCGCCCCTTTCTATTCCTTTGCGAACCACAAGCAACCAAAGGCTGCGAGATTGAGGATAGCCAGCAGCAAAAGGGATTGCAGGATCCCCCACCGCGGAAGGAGCAGGGCCGAGCAGAGCAGGGCCCCCAAGGCCGAACCCCAGAGGTCCACCGCGTAAGCCGTGCCCCAGGCCGACTGAGAGCGGCCTCGGAGGAACAAGGTATTGGCCAGGCAGAACTGGGCTCCCCCTACCAGGCCCACCCCTGAGAGGAGGACCACGAAAAAGGCCTCCATCCCGGCAGAGGGGGCTGAGGCGGGCAAGGACCCTCTCAGGCTAAGGTATAAGAGGAAACAGAGGCCCATCGAGATCGCCTGGGCCCCTAACAGCCATCGCTTCGAGGCCCGCTTCCCCCTGCCCCAGGACGCTCCGAGACTCAGGCCGAGCATGAAGGCGGCCAAGAGGAGTCCAATCTTCTGGTAGATGAAACCGTAGAAGGCCTGGAAGGCCAGGAGGGCAACGATCTCCAGAGAGATCGAGGTGAAGCCGGTGGCAAATACCGATCCCAATATGGAGCCGCTCAGATAAGAATGGGCCGCAGCCTGTCCCGCGATGAGGAGGGCGAGCAGGCCGAGGAGAGAGAGGAGGAGGTAGCCCCAGTGGACCTGGAAGAGGAAATCGAAGACCCTCCTCTCCCAAGGGCCGAATTGGGAAGCCCAGAGGGCCGATTCATAAAGATAGCAGATGGGCTCCAGATCTTTATTGATTCGAGCCCCCTGGCCCTTCAGCCGCTCCTGCAGATAGCTTATCTTGAAGGGATGGAGGCGAAAGGGGATCAAGAACTCGTTCACATATTGGTTATGCAAATGGCGTTTCTGCAGCCTCCCGATCAGCCCTTGGCCATCGCGCAGCAGAACCCCCTTCTCTGGGCTGGCGAAAAAAATGCAGGTCTCCCCGGGGAAGGCCACCACCTCAGCGAAGGTGGCCTGCAGGGTATTGCGGAGCAAGGCCAGGTACTGGGCCTGGTCCGGACTGAGATAATTCTCGCTGGAGGAGACGCGAAAAGAGAAGACCCCTCCGGGCGAGAGGTGCTCCTTCGCGATCTGAAAGAACTCCCGGGTGTAGAAGCGATTCAGTTGCAGGGTGCGGGGATCGGGCAGGCTGAGGACGATGACATCATGATGTCTCGGAGATCGCTTCAGCAAGAGCCGCCCATCCCCATGCCAGACCCTCACCCGGGGATCTTGCAGGGCCTCCTGCTCTGAGGGCAGGTGTCGGGCAGAAAGCTCGATAACCTTGGGATCTAACTCCGCATAGTCGATGGACAATTCTGGATATTTCAGGGCTTGGGCCAACCCACCCCCGATGCCCCCTCCTAAGAGGAAGAGGGAGTGGGGATCAGGATGCTGCAGCAGGGCGTAATGCACTGATTCCTCCGCCGCGGATGGCTCAGGATAGGAGAAGAGACGGAGGCCGTTCTCGAACACGCTGACCTGGTCCCACCTCTCCCCCACGGCCAGATTGCCATAGACCGAGTCCTCAGTCTCCAGGAGATTGAGGTCCTGCCAATGCCACCTCCAGGAGAGGAGATCGAGCTGGGAAGGGAGCCGGAGGGAGAAGAGGAGGAGGAAGCCGAGAAGGAATAGGCCCGCTCCGAGGAAGGTCTTGGACCTTTGGCCAGGGCGGCCTAAGAGATAAAGGGAAGTCAGCAGGTTGAGGAGAAGGATGAAAAAGGAGATCTTCAGGTTGGAGAGGTGGGGCAGCAGCAGATAGGTGGAGAAGATCCCTCCCAGGAAGGCCCCCGCGGCCTCCCAGAGATAGACGAAGGAGATGCCTTTTCCGTGACCATTCGGGCCTCGGCCGGAGAGGCGGGCATTGAAAACGAAGAGCAGGCCCAGGAGCAGGCAGAGGGGGAGGCTGAAGAGAAAGGAGAGGAGCAGGATGGAGGGCAGGGTCATGACCTCCCCTGGCCCGATGCCTGACCAGGATCGGGCCGAGCGGATCAGCAGCAGGGAGGCCGGGAGGGCCAGGCCCAGAAGCAGGTAAGAAACGGAGAGGGACCTGGTCGAGACGGCGAGCCTTCGCGCCCAGATGCCCCCGGCAAAGCTCCCCAGCCCCACCCAGACCAGCCAGGCCGAGAGCATGATCCCCAGCGAGAGCTCGTTGCCGTAACAGGCCACCACCATCTCCCGCAGCAGGAGGATCTGGGAAACCATGGAGGTGAAGCCCAGGGAGAGGGGGGAGAGGAGGCTGGCCCCTCCGAAGGCAGTTACGCCCAAACCCCGGGGATCTTCTCTCCGCAGAATTGGCAGGCTCCTTTCCGGAGATTGTTTTCGCGGATGCTGTAGCCCAGGCGACGGATCAGGGTCTTTCGACAGCGGGGGCAATAGGTATTCTCGCCCTCATGGCCCGGGACATTGCCGAGGTAAACGAAGCGCAGACCAGCATCCAAGGCGATCTGGCGAGATCTCTCCAGGCTGGGCACCGGGGTGGGAGGGAGGTTCTTCAAGAGGTACATGGGATGGAAGCGGGTGAAGTGGAGCGGCACATCCGCGGAAAGCTCCTCCTTGATCCAGAGGCACATCTGGCGAATCGGCCCCTCCTGATCGTTGAGGGTGGGGACTTGGAGATAGACGATCTCATGCCAGACGCCGGCTCGCTGGAGGACCTTCAGGGATTCCAGGACCGGCTTCAGCTCCCCTCGACAGAACTCCTGATAATATCTCGGGGTGAAGCCCTTCAGATCGACCTTGATGGCATCCACCTGCCTGCAGAGCTCTAACAGGGGCTCGCGATTGATGAAGCCATTGGTGACCACCACACTCTTGATTCCCTTCTTCTTCGCCAGGCGGGCGCTGTCAAGCATATACTCATAGAAGATGATCGGCTCGGAATAGGTGTAGGCGATGGAGGTACAGGCGGCCTTCTGGGCCTCAGAGACGATGGCCTCCGGCGGGAGATGGACATTCTGCACTTGCTCCGGGCGCACCTGGGAGATCTCCCAGTTCTGGCAGAACTTGCATTGGAGATTGCAGCCCGCTGTGCCCAGGGAGAAGGCCATGGTGGAGGGCAGGAAATGGAAGAAGGGCTTCTTCTCGATGGGGTCGATGTTCAGGGCCGCCGGCCGGGAATGAACCAGGGTATAATAGATCCCCCCTCGATTCTCCCTCACCCCGCAATAGCCGCGCTCCAGATCGCCCACCCGGCAGCGCCGCGGGCAAAGCTGGCATTCCACCTCTTGGTGGGGGAGCCGCTGGTAGTATTTGGCCTCCACCTGCGAGAGCTCGGGGACCCCGGCGAAGGCCTTCTCCTCTCCGAAAAGGTCCCAGATCGGCTCCAGGGGGATGCGCGAGAGGGCGATGGCGCAGGCCCCTCCAGCGACCCCCTTGAGGAATTGTCGCCGCGTGAGTAATGGCATTCCTTCTTCCCTCTTTCCCGTTCTATGCCCGGTGCCCCTTATACCGATAATTGGACCACCTCGATCTCCGCCTCCCGACATCTGCCCAGGCGATGGCTCGTATCCCCGGCGGTAAGGATATATTGGGGTGGGCGGTCCTCTTCCTCCAGGGGAGGCAGTCCGTGGGCGAGGCGGATCTGGTCCAACAGCCTCCAGGCAACAAAATCCAGGGCAACAGGGTCGCGAGAGGCCAGAATGCCTTGGTAGTTCTCGATCCATTGAGGTTTGAAGGCAGGGCCTCCCTGATACTGGACGCGCAGGGCATCGCAGAGGATGAGGCGACACCTCTCCCGGATCTGGGACAGGGCGTTGAGATCTGCGATGTAGGGGTTGCAGTGGTGGTCGTGGTACTTGTTGGGATTATGAATCGCCCCATAGAAATTCTTGAGGGCAGCGCTCAGGCCCGCCAGGTTGTGATCCTTGAGCAGACAGAGGTTGATCTGCGCGGTGGTGAGGGAGGTGAGGATGCGGCTCAGCAGGCCGCCAATGGAGCCGTTTTCCACTAAATCTGCCTCGTAGCCCACCCCCACGGTATCGGTTCCGAAACAGCGGATCCCCGGCCCTCCGAAATTCAAGGGGAATCCAGCCTCCTTAAGCTCGCGGCTGCTGCGATCCCAGAAGATGAGCTTCCTCTCCTCCACCCTTGCTGCTTTCAAGCCGCGGGCCAAGACAGGGACCCAGGCCGGGCTGGGGGAGAGGAGGCGGCGGCCTATGGCATTCACCTTGATCCCCACGGCCTCCTGAGGGGAGAAGAGAGAGCCCCAGGCGTCCTTGGGGGCAGAGGCACCGGTCAGTTTGACCATGGCGGCCTCGACCATAGCAGCCAAGGCGCCCCCATCCACCATCCCCCCTGGACCCAGGACCCTCTTACTCCTCACCACCACTACCCGGGACTCGCGCACCATAGCTTCAACATAGCGAAACTGCCCAGTAAAGTCAAGCGCAGGAAACCCCTCTTTGCCCTTTCTCTCCTTGACATTTCCCGGGAGGCGGATTAATCTTTTCAGGTCCATTCGTTGAGACGAGGAAAGAATGAAACGAAATGCCCTCCTCTGCTGGGAAGTGGTATTGTGCTGGGTCCTGCTGACAGGCCCTGCCATGGCCGATCAGATCCGGAAGCCTGCGGTGGCTGGCCTCTTCTACCCCGGAGAGAAGAAGGAGCTGGCCTCCCTGGTGGATGACTATCTGGAGAAGGCCCCCCTGCACCCCTGTGCGGAGAGAGAGATTCTGGCCCTCATCGTCCCCCATGCCGGCTATCTCTATTCGGGGAGGGTGGCGGCCCAGGCCTACAAGCAGATCCAGGGGAAGAGCTACGAGGCCGTGGTGCTCATCGGCCCCAGCCACTCCGCAGGATTCGAAGGGGCCTCCCTTTACGATGGAGACTTCTATGAGACCCCCCTGGGAAAGGTCAGGATTAATAAGGCCTTGACGGAAGAGCTCATCCGCCAAAACAAGGGCTTCTGCTTCCTCCCCCAACCTCATCGCAAGGAACACTCCCTGGAGGTACAGCTGCCCTTCCTCCAAAGATCGTTGGCCGACTTTTCCCTGGTCCCCATCCTCATCGGCTCCCAATCCCTGTCGACCTCCAAGGCATTGTCTGGCAACTTGATCCAAGTCCTGAAGGGGAAGAAGGTGCTGCTGGTGGCCAGCTCCGACCTCTCCCACTACCACCCGGCCAAGGTGGCCCATCAGTTGGATCAGTCGACCAGGGAGGCGATTCAGGCCATGGATGCCCCTGGCCTAATCCGTCGGGTGGAGGCTGGGTCAGCCGAGCTCTGTGGGGTCGGTCCAGTGGCCACGGTCCTCCTGGCGGCCAAGGGGCTGGGGGCAAGCCAGGCAGAGGTCCTCAGCTATTCCGATTCCAGCGAGGTCACCGGGGATTCCTCGGCGGTGGTGGGCTATTTGGCCGCAGCCCTCTCTAAGGACAAAGGGGCGAAGACCTCCCTCTCCTCCAAGGGAGGAGAGGGATCGCTGAGCCCTAAGCTTCAGCAGGAGCTGTTAGGGATGGCGCGCCAGGCGATTGAGACCTACCTCGTCCAAGGAAAGATCCTGCAGCCCCAGGCCTCGGACCCTGCCCTGGACCACCTCGCCGCTGCCTTCGTGACCCTGACCCAGCGAGGGGAGCTTCGGGGCTGCATCGGCCTCACTGAGCCCCTCTTTCCCCTCTCGCGCACCGTGACCCAGTGCGCGATCGCCGCTGCCACCTCTGACCCCCGTTTTCCCCCATTAAAGGCCTCGGAGCTCCAAGAGGTGGAGATCGAGATCTCGGTGCTGAGTCCTTTGCGGGAGATCAAGGACCCGACGGAGATCAAGGTAGGGCGGGACGGAATCCTGATCGACAAGAGGGGGCGGAGGGGGCTGCTCCTTCCTCAGGTGGCCACCGAGTATCATTGGGACCGAAAGACCTTCCTGGAGGAGACCTGCCACAAGGCGGGCCTCCCCGCTGATGCCTGGAAGGAGGGAGCGAGAATCTTCATCTTCTCCGCTGAGATATTTCATGAAGGCAAATAAGCCTTATCCGCTTATCCATCTTAACCCGTTATCTGCAAGGAGAGCCGAATGAAAGCACTGGTCTACCATGGAAAGGAGTCGATTGCCCTGGAGGAGATGGAGCTCCCAAAGCTCCAGGAGGGGGAGGCGCTGATCAAGGTGCATTATGCCGGGATCTGCGGCAGCGACCTCAATATCTGGCACGGGGCCCTCTCCCGCATCGTCCCTCCGGTCATCTTGGGCCACGAGTTCTGCGGAGAGATCGTCGAGGTCAAGGGTCAGGCCAAGGGGGACCTCAAGGTCGGGGATCCGGTGGCGGTGGAGCCCCTCATCAACTGCGGGATCTGCCTCCCCTGCCGCATGGGCCTCTATCATGTCTGTCGTTGCCTGAAGCTGATCGGCGTGGATGTGCATGGCGGCTTTGCCCCCTATGTCAAGGCCCCCTTCCCTCGAATCTATAAGCTGGCCCCCGGAGCCAGCATGGAGCTGGCGGCCTTGACTGAGCCCACCGCGGTTGCCACCCATATGGTGCGCCGCTCAGGGGTCCAGGTGGGGGACTTCGTGGTGGTCCTGGGGGGAGGCCCAATTGGCCTCTTAGTGGCGCAGGTCGCCCGGGCCGTCGGGGCGAGCCGGGTCTATATCTCGGAGATCAACGAGTTCCGGCTGAACCTGGCCCAGGAGTTGGGCTTCGGGGTAATCAATCCCCAGAAGGCCGACGCGATCCAGGCCGTCCTCGACATGACAGGGGGCGAGGGGGCGGATGTGGTCTTCGAGGAGATTGGCCTGCCGGAGGCCGCGGCCCAGATGGTCGCCATGACCAGGGTGCGGGGCCGCATCCTCATGGGTGGGATCTACAAGAAGCCCGCCCCGGTGGACTTGCAGAATGTGGCGATTAAGGAGATCGAGATGGTCGGATCGAGGGTCTACGATTTCCGGGACTTCCAGGCGGCCCTCGACCTGTTGAACGACGGGAGGGTCAAGGCAACCCCCCTGATCTCGAAGAAGATCAAGCTGGAGCAGATCATCGAGGAAGGCTTCAATGTTATTCAGGCCGGCGGCCAGGTGATGAAAATCCTGGTCAGGCCCCAGTGAGGCTGGAAGAAAGGAGGAAAAGAGCCAATGGCAGCTGCAAAGGTCTTGATTGAGGAATTGGAAGGGAGGGCCAGGGGGCTTCGCTGTGATGTGGTGAAGATGTGTCATTATGCGGGCTCCGGGCATCCCGGGGGCTCCCTGTCCGCTGCGGACATGGTGGCCGCCCTCTATTTTCATTTCATGCGGCTCGATCCCAAGAATCCCAAGTGGGAAGATCGGGATCGCTTCATTATGAGCAAAGGCCACGCCTGTCCGGTTCAGTACGCGGCCCTTTCCCGGAGGGGCTTCTTCCCGGAGGAGGTGCTGTGGACCCTGCGCAAGTTCGAAAGCCCCTTGCAGGGCCACCCGGACATGAAGTCCACCCGCGGCCTGGACATGACCTCCGGTTCCTTGGGGAATGGGCTGTCCATCGGTGTGGGAATGGCCCTGGGGGCCAGGATCGCAAAGAAGGACTTTCGCGTCTATGTGATCTTGGGGGACGGAGAGATCCAGGAAGGCCTGGTTTGGGAAGGGGCAATGGCCGCGGCTCATTTCCAGCTGGATAGCCTAACCGCCATGGTGGATTACAACAAGCTCCAGATCGACGGGGAGAATGAGGATGTGATGGGGTTGGAGCCCCTGGTGGGCAAGTGGCAGCAGTTCGGCTGGCACACGATCGAAATCGATGGCCACGATATGGCTGAGGTGGTCAGGGCCATTGAAGAGGCCCAGTCCACAAAGGGGAAGCCCACCTGCATTATCGCCCATACCGTGAAGGGCAAGGGGGTTTCCTACATGGAGTGCGCGGTGGACTGGCACGGTCGCGCCCCCACCCAGGAGGAGTTGGACCAGGCCCTAGTGGAATTAGGGGAGAAGGGAGGGAGGGCATAATGGGAGAGCGGATTACCCTGCAGTCGGCCTATGGCCAGACCTTGAAGGAGCTGGGATCGAAGTACCCGAACCTGGTGGTTCTGGATGCGGATCTCTCCAAGATCACTCAGACCGTCCATTTCGCCAAGGCCTTCCCCGATCGTTTCTTCAATGTGGGGATCGCGGAGCAGAATCTGATGGCCATCACCGCGGGTCTGGCCACGACGGGGATGATTCCGGTGGCCAATACCTACGCCTGCTTCGCCACCATGAGGGCCTGCGAGCAGGTGCGCACCTTCATCGCCTACCCCAACCTGAATGCGAAGATTGTCGCCCTGTCTGCGGGGATCGAGGAGGGTTGGAGCGGGGTGACCCATCAGGCCATCGAGGATATGGCCATTATGAGGACCATTCCCAACATGACCGTGGTGGCCCCCTCAGATGCCTTCCTCACCAAGAAGGCAACTGAGGCGATCATTGCCCATAAAGGGCCGGTCTATATGCGGTTTGGCCGCAACGCCTTTCCCGTCATTTACGACGAGCAGGTCTCCTTCACCCTGGGAAAGGCGATTCGGCTTCGGGAGGGCAAGGATGTGACCTTGATCGCCTGCGGGATCATGGTGGAAAGGGCCCTCCGGGCGGCGGAGCTGTTGGAGAAGGAGAGGATCTCGGTCCGGGTGCTCGACATGCACACCATCAAGCCCTTGGATGAGGCGGCGGTCCTGGAGGCGGCCAAGGAGACCGGGGCCCTGGTGTCGGCCGAGGACCACCTCGTTTCCAGCGGCCTGGGTGGGACGGTGGCAGAGTGCCTCGCTGCCCATTGGCCAGCCCCGCTGGAGCGGATTGGGCTCCAGGATCGGTTTGGGGAGACCGGACATCCGGACAGGCTCTTCGAAAAATACGCAATGACTGAGCACCACATCGCCGAGGCGGCCAAGAGGGCGATCCAGAGGAAGAGGCAGAAATGAAAGGAAAAGCGGGGAGGGCCAGCCGGGCGCCGCTGCCCACGGTGGACATCATCATCGAGAGGGAAGGAGGGGGCGTGGTTCTGATCAAGCGCAAGAACCCGCCCTTTGGCTGGGCCCTCCCTGGGGGATTCGTGGATTACGGGGAGACACTGGAGCAAGCCGCAGTGCGGGAGGCGAAGGAAGAGACCTGCCTGGAGGTGACATCGATCCGGCAGTTTCATGCCTACTCCGCTCCCGATCGGGACCCTCGCGGCCACACCATTTCCATGGTCTTCATCGCCAGATCCTCGGGGGAGCCGCGGGCTGCGGATGATGCCCAGGAGATCGGGATCTTTCAGGCGGATCAATTGCCCCAGCCTCTTGCCTTCGACCACGGGAAGATCCTGGCCGATTACTTCTCCCATGCCTACTAAGGGAATCTGGTGAAGAGGCGAATCCAGCAACTGGTGGGGCTGATCAAGGGCCTGATCACGGATGACCGCATCCCCAAGCAGGACAAGATGATCCTGGCCGGCCTTTTGGCGCTCATCCTCTCCCCTTTCGATCTCATCCCCGACTTCATCCCAATCCTCGGTTATTTCGACGATTTCTTCATGTGGGCCCTGCTCTTAGATTATCTCTTCCATCGGATCGACCGGGAGGTGCTGGTGGACCATTATCCCTGGGATCTGAGGGGCTATCAGCGGATGCAGCGCTGGGTGGGCTATATCTCTTGGGTCATCCCCAAGTGTGTTAAGGAGTTGATCTGGGCCAAGGCGGCCAAGCAGGACCCGGAGGCGACAGGGGAGAAAGGATAAGAGGATGACCATATCGGCTCGGGTGCGGGAGTGCATGGAGGGATCCTCCTGGATCCGGAGGATGTTCGAGGAGGGCTGCGAGTTGAAGGCCCGATGTGGTCCGGAGAATGTCTTTGACTTCAGCCTGGGAAATCCCTGCCTTCCGCCGCCACCCGAGTTTCAGCAGGCCCTGGAGGCGGTGGTGGCTGAGAGATGTCCCGGCAAGCATGCCTATATGCCCAATGCGGGGCTGATCGAGACCCGGACCGCCGTGGCCGATTATCTGACCAAAGAGCATGGGGTTGCCTTTGGTCCCGAGCAGATCCTCATGACCTGCGGGGCAGGGGGGGCGCTCAATGTGATCTTGAAGGCCCTCCTGGAGCCTGGGGATGAGGTCATCTATCTGATCCCCTTCTTCCCGGAGTATCGTTTCTACATCGAGAATCACGGGGGGACTGGGGTCCCGGTGCGCAGCCAAAAGGATTTCTCCCCGGACCTTTCGGCCTTGGAGGAGAAGATCGGCAAGAGGACCAAGGCCCTTCTCCTCAATTCCCCGAACAATCCCACGGGGAAGGTCTATGATGACCCCAGCCTGGCGAAACTGGGGGAGCTTCTGCGGGAGAAGGAGCGGCAATACGGCCGGGAGATCTACCTGATCTCGGATGAGCCCTACGCCAAGCTGGTCTATGATGGGATTCGAGTGCCCAGCATCTTTGCCGCGCATCCCCATGCCATCTTAGCGACCTCCCACTCCAAGGACCTTTCCCTTCCGGGGGAGCGGATTGGCTATGCTGCAATCAACCCGGCCGCCCCTCATGCCAAAGAGCTGGCCGGGGCCATGATCTTTTCCCAACGGGTCCTGGGCTTTGTCAATGCCCCGGCCCTGATGCAGCGCGTCGTTGCTCACCTACAGGGGGTGACCGTGGATGTGGGCTGGTATCAGAGGAGGCGCGACCTCCTCTGCCAGGGCCTGTCCGAGATGGGCTATTCCCTGGTGAAGCCGGAGGGGGCCTTCTACCTCTTCCCCCGATCGCCCATCGATGATTTGGAGTTCGTCCAGGAACTCCAGCGGTACAATATCCTTACCGTTCCCGGCCGCGGCTTTGGCGCCCCAGGCCACTTTCGGATCGCCTACTGCGTGGACGAGTGTGCGATCGAGGGTGCCCTCCCTGGTTTTGCCGCCGCCCTCCAGAAATACCGCTCCTGATTACCCTGCTTATCACCTCGGCCGCCAAGGCCCTCTTCAGGCCGTCAACTTCTTGAGCAGCCAGGCCATGTTCTGGCCCAGGCTCTGCATGGTGGCGATCCCCTCTGCATCCTTGGCGAAGTCCTCCGGGGCCCGGGCCTGCATTAGGTTCCAATAGGTGGAGCCGGGCACGATCATCCCCTCGATGAAAAAGAAGAAATTCAGCGAAGAGAAGGTGTGGGTGGCGCCCGCGCGGCGCATGGAGACCACCGCGGCGCCTACCTTCCGCTTGAGCAGATCCCCATTCACGCGGGCGACCATCCCGGCCCGGTCGATGAGCGCCTTGATCTCGGGGGTAACATTGCTGAAGTAGACCGGGGAACCCAGGATGATGCCGTCGGCCTCCACCATCTTCTTGATATAGTCATTGATGGGATCAGCTTTCTGGATGCAGCGGCGATCCTTATTCTCCAGGCATTTGTAGCAGGCGATACATCCGTGGATCAGTTGTCCGCCCACCTGGATCAGCTCGGTCTCGATTCCTTCCTGATGAAGCTCCTTGAAGATGACCTGGAGGGCCTGGAAGGTGTTGCCTCTGGCCCGTGGGCTGCCGTTGAACGCGACTACTTTCATCTCTTTCCTCCGATGGGTGATGGGTGTGCGGGGTCTTCATTTAAGCCAACGGTGGCTGACAAAGAGCAGGGTCAGGCCCAGGATCATGATGCCCAGGCCCAAGAGCCGCAGAGCGGTGTCCGGTAGGCCAGGCAGGAGCTGGATAAATTGCTTCACTTTGTCCGGGCTGAGAAAATATGGGATCCCTTCGAGGATCATGGCCAGGCCCAGTGCCAATAGGAAAAGCTTCATGAGGGTGATCTCCTCCTCGCCCCCGACCGGAACGGGCCATTTTGATTGACCCGGGAGGGCGCTGCCATTATAATAGATATGTTCAAGGCACGCAACCCCCGCAACTTGCCATGGGGAGATTCGACGATCGAGTACTCTGAGCCCGAGAGAAGGAAATGATCAGGGAAAAGGCGCGCTTCCTGAGAAAAAGTCGCGGCCATTCAGGAGAGGGGGCCGCCCCCCCTCCTCTGCCTGCCGGAGAGAAGTACCGGGAACTGGAGGGCCTTCTCCGGTCTGTAGAGAGAGAGGCCCGGGGGCTATCCGAGGAGTCTCGGCGAAAGGGCTATTTGGAGACCTTCCGTTCCTTTTACCGTAAGGAGCAAGGGCGAATTCATCAACTCCATCGACTGGGCGACAGCGGCCGTCAGGTGATCGAGGAACGGTCCGATCTCATGGATGCCATCATTCAGCACCTGTATGCCCTGGCGGACCCGACTGACTCCCATTCCTCGGGAGAAGGGAAGCTGGGATGTGCCATCCTGGCCCTGGGTGGATATGGCCGCCGGGAACTTCATCCCGAATCCGACATCGATGTCATGTTTCTCACTCAGGGGGGGTTCGAGGCCTGCCATAGCCCTCTGGTAGAGGGGGTGCTCTACCCCCTGTGGGACATGGGACTGGTGGTGGGGCACAGTTGCCGCTCCATCAATGAATGCTTGAGGATGGCTCGCAAAGACCTCACGATCAAGACCTCCCTTCTGGAGGCCCGCTACCTCACTGGAGATCGGTCCGTCTTCGACCGATTCGAGGTCAAATTGGCCAAGGAGGTGATCGAGGCTAAGGTCTCCCAGTTCCTGCGCCAGAAGATCGCGGAGCTGGAGGCCCGGTATCAGAAATTTGGCCGTTCCCTCTATCTCCAGGAGCCGAACATCAAGGAGAGCATGGGCGGGCTGCGGGATCTGCACACTGCCCAGTGGATGGCCCGGGCGCGCTTTGGGACCTCCACCCTGGAAGGGCTGGCGGAGCGGGGGGTCATCGGGCAGGAGGACCTGGCCCAAGCCCGGGAGGTGCTCAATTTCATGTGGCGGCTGCGCAACGAGCTTCATTATCTCTACGGGCAGAAAAACGATGTGCTCTCCCTGGCCCTGCAGAAGCAGGTCGCCCGTCAGCTGGGCTATCTGGATGATGGGCGGACCTTTGGGGTAGAGCGTCTCATGCGCCAGTACTATCTCTACGCGCGCCTTTTACATCATCTCTCGGAGAGGATCATCTATCGATGCCTTCTCCAAACCTCGGGGGTGAGAGAGATCATGGAGAGATTCAGGGCCCGGGAAATGGGCGACGGGTTGGTAGAAATGAAGGGACAGATCGGGATATGGTCCAAGGACAAGGGGGAATTCGCCAGGGATCCTTTGAACCTGTTACGAGTCTTTCTGCGGGCCCTGCGCAGCCACTATTCCCTGGCCCAGGACATGAAGGACCTGATCCGCTCTCATGTGGATTCCTTGGATGATGGGTTTCGCAATTCTCCCAAGGCCTTTTCCCTCTTTTCCTCCATACTAAAAGAGGGTCCCGGCCTCGCCCGGGCCCTGCGGACCATGCACGAATGCGGACTGTTGGGGGCCTACCTCCCCGAATTTGGGCGCCTGACCTGCCTGGTGCAATACGACTTCTATCATAAGTACACCGCGGATGAGCACACCTTTATCGCCTTCAAACACCTGGAAAAACTGCTGCAGGCGCCCCCGGCCGAGCCCAACGAGTTTTATAGCATCGCCAAGGAGATGGAGGCGCCTGAGCTCTTCAAGCTGGCCCTCCTGCTGCACGATGTGGGCAAGGCCGAGGGTAAAGACCATGTGAGCAAGGGCAGCCGCATTGTGGCCTCCCTCCTCTCCCGCTTCCCCTTGAGCGACGAGGAAAAGGAGGTCGTCCTCTTTCTGGTTTCCCATCACCTCACCATGGCGCACATCGCCGAGCGGAGAGACTTGGATGATGAACGCGTCATCGTGGAATTCGCCAAGATGATGAAGGATCTGCCGCGGCTGAAGATGCTCTATCTGCATACCTATCTGGATGTCAAGGCGGTGAACCCCGAGGCCTGGACTGAATGGAAGGCAACCCTGCTCTGGGAGCTTTACATCAAGACCCACACTATCCTCACCCGGGGCATCCCCGAGGAGAAGGAGGATTTGCTCCGGGCGGAGAAGATCCGGGGCCAGGTCCTGGAGGATCTCAAAGCAGGGATGGAGGAGGCCTTCATCCGCACCCATCTCGACCAGATGCCGGTGCGTTATATCCTTACCACCCCTCGGCCGAAGGTTGCCTCGCATTTGCATCTGGTAGCCCATCTCCATGATAGCCCCTTGGCCACCAAGCTGCAGCACTTTCCCCAGATTGGCTGTTCGGAGTTCACCGTCTGCACCTTCTCCCAGCCCGGCCAGTTCGCCAATATCGTTGGGGTATTGAGCGCCCATGGCATCAATATCCTCTCTGCCCAGATCTACACCCGCTCCGATGGGATTGTGATCGATACCTTCCAGGTCAATAACCTGCAGGGAATGGCCGTTCGCAACGAGTCTTTGTGGCAAGGGGTGGAGAATGAGCTGAAAGGGGTACTGGAAGGCCGCCTGCAGGTGGAGGATCTGATCGCGGCCGGCAGAAAGCGGTATGGTGATCGATTCGGGAAGAAGGCCCTGGCCCTTCCTCCACGGGTCGAGTTCGACAATTACATCTCTGACGCTTACACCGTGATCGATGTGCGGACCAAAGACCGGCTGGGGCTCCTATACCTGATCTCCCGGACCATCTCCTCCCTGGGATTGGACATCGCCTCTGCCAAGATCACCACCGAAGTGGACCAGGCTATGGATGTCTTCTATGTGACCGAAACCCAGGGGGGGAAGGTAAAAGATGAGGGCCGCCTGGAGAAGATCAAGGGCACCTTGGAAGAGGTGCTCTCCCAACAACATAGGGGGGCGTGAGGTGGTGAAAGGGAGCACCAAGGTCTGCATGATCCTCGGCTATCCCTTGAAGCACAGCCGCTCTCCCCTCATGCACAATGCGGCCTTCGCTGTCCTGGGCTTAGATTACATTTACATTCCAGTGGAGATCAGGCCCGGGGGCCTCGCCTCCATGGTCAAGGCGATACGGGAGCAGGAGAATTTTGGGGGGGCGAATATCACCGTCCCCTACAAGGTGGAGGTGAGGGAATATCTGGATGGATGGAGCAAAGAGGCAGAGCGGATCGGGGCGGTCAACACCCTCTCCAGGAGAGGAGGCAAGCTCTGGGGGGAAAACACCGATGGCCGGGGCTTCCTGACCTCCCTTCGGGAAGAAGCAGGTTTTTTACCCCAGGGAAAGCGGGTGATGCTCCTGGGAGCGGGAGGGGCGGCCCGGGCGGTTGCCCAAAGCCTGGTCCAGGAAGGGGCGGAAAAGATCTATCTGGTGAATCGCACGGCGGAGAAGGCCCGGCAATTGACATCCTCCCTGAGCGGGAGGGCGGAAAGCGGGTCCGTGATGCCCATGGGTTTTGCCGATCCCCCCTTTGGCGACGCCCTGCAGGGATGCCACCTGTTGATCAACTCCACCTCGGTGGGCCTGGGTCGGGATGATCCTCCCCTGTTCGACTATCATCTCCTGCCTTCCATGCTGCTGGTTTACGATCTCATCTATGACCCCCCCTTGACTCCTTTGCTGAGGGCGGCCCAGGAGAGGGGATGCGCAGTGCTCAATGGCCTCGGCATGCTGGTTCATCAGGGTGCCCTCTCCTTTGAAATATGGACCGGGAGGCGAGCTCCGGTAGAGGCGATGAGAGAGGCGGTGCAGGCACGAGATAATTTGCTTGACATGCCTGTTCGCTGAAATTATATTACTATATTAGCCGAAATAGAACGCAGCGGGGGGAATCTCCCTGCCATGCGTCGATCAAGCGGGAAGGGATATGACGATGTCCGTAGGAACGGCCAGGTTGGGCGAGCTTTTGGTAAAGGCTAACCTCATCACCGATGAGCAGTTGAAAAAGGCCCTGCAACAGCAGGACAACTCGGGAGGCAGGTTAGGGTCCAATCTCGTCAAATTGGGATATGTGAGCGAGGACGATATCACCTCCTTCTTGAGCAAACAGTATGGAGTTCCCTCCATCAATCTCTCCCATTTTGAGATCGATCCTACCGTCGTTAAACTGGTGCCACCTGAGGTTGCCCAGAAACATCTGGTCATCCCCCTCAATCGAACCGGGTCGGTGCTTACCGTTGCCATGGCCGACCCCTCCAATATCTTCGCCATCGACGATATCAAATTCATGACCGGCTTTAAGGTAGAGTCGGTCGTCGCCTCGGAGACCTCCATTAAGAATGCCATCAACCGGTATTACGATTCGGCGGGCCTGGTACATGATATCATGAAGGACTTCGACGATCGAGAGGTCAGCCAGGTGGGAGAGAGCGATGAAGAGATCAATATCTCTGAGCTACAACAGGCCACTGAGGATGCCCCGGTCGTCAAGCTGGTCAATCTCATCCTGACCGAGGCCATCAAGAAGGGCGCCTCAGATATCCACATCGAGCCCTATGAGAAGTCATTTCGGGTTCGATACCGGATTGACGGCGTCCTCTATGAGGTGATGAGTCCCCCGATGAAGTTGAAGGCCGCGCTCACCTCTCGGGTCAAGATCATGGCCCAGCTGGATATCTCGGAACGTAGGTTGCCGCAGGACGGCCGGATCAAGATCCGGATGACCGGGAAGGAGATGGATTATCGCGTCTCCACCCTGCCGACCCTCTTCGGAGAGAAGGTGGTGCTCCGCCTTCTGGACAAGTCCAATCTGCAACTGGACATGACCAAGCTCGGTTTCGAGGCGAAGGCCCTGGCGAATTTTGAGGCGGCGATCCTCGCCCCCTACGGCATGGTCCTGGTGACGGGTCCCACCGGATCGGGCAAGACGACCACCCTTTACTCCGCCTTGAACCGAATTAATAGCCCGGAGACCAATATCATGACCGCCGAAGACCCGGTGGAGTTCAATCTTCCAGGGATCAATCAGGTGCAAATGAAGGCGGAGATTGGGCTCAATTTTGCGGCCGCCCTGAGATCTTTCCTGCGGCAAGACCCCGATGTGATTATGGTGGGGGAGATCCGGGATTACGAGACGGCCGAAATCGGGATTAAGGCGGCCTTGACCGGGCATCTGGTCCTTTCCACTCTGCACACCAATGATGCCCCCAGCACCGTTTCGCGGCTCCTCAATATGGGGGTGGAGCCCTTTTTGGTATCGGCCTCTACCAACCTCATCCTGGCCCAGCGGCTGGTCCGCAAGACCTGTCGGGATTGCAAGGAGGAAGTGCAGGTTCCAGCCTCCGCGTTGGTCAACCTCGGGTTTTCTGCCCAAGACGGGAAATCCCTGACCTGTTACCATGGTAAGGGTTGCAGCAACTGCAGTGAAACCGGATACAAAGGCCGGCTAGCCCTGTACGAAGTGATGGTGATCAACGAGGAGATCAAGAAACTGGTCCTGGATGGGGCCTCCACCATAGAGCTCCGGGAAGCTGCCCGCAAGAACGAGATGCGGACCTTGCGGGAGAGTGGTCTGCAGAAGCTACGAGAGGGCATCACCACCGTAGAAGAAATCATGAGAGTAACAACGGGGTCATAACGCCATGGCGAACCTGCAAGAGATGTTAAAGGTCATGATAGAGAAGGGGGGCTCGGACCTCCACCTCACCACGGGAGTTCCGCCTATGCTGCGCCTGCATGGCAGGCTGATGCCCCTCGACCTCCCCCCCCTGACCCCTGCCGACACCAAATCCTTAGCCTACAGCATCCTCACCGACGCCCAAAAGCACAAATTCGAAGAGGACAAGGAGCTGGATTTTTCCTTCGGGGTGAAGGGGCTGAGCCGCTTTCGGTCGAATGTCTTCATGCAGCGGGGGGCCGTAGCCGTTGCCATCCGCACCATCCCCTATACCATCTTGAGTTTTGAGGAGTTGGGCCTCCCCAAGATCGTATCGGAGTTGTGCGATAAGCCCAAGGGCCTGGTTCTGGTGACGGGTCCCACCGGATCCGGAAAATCGACCACCCTGGCCTCCATGATCAATAAGATCAATACCGAACGGCAGGAGCATATCCTCACCATCGAGGACCCGATTGAATATGTCCATCAACACAAAAAATGCGTGGTGAATCAGCGAGAGCTGAATTCCGATACCTATTCCTTTAAGGCGGCCCTTAAGTCCGTGTTGCGTGAGGACCCCGATAAGGTACTGATTGGGGAGATGCGGGACCTGGAGACCATTGAAGCCGCGTTGGTCATCGCCGAAACCGGGCACCTCACCTTTGCCACGCTGCACACCAACTCCGCGGTGCAGACCATCAACCGCATCATCGACGTTTTTCCTGCTCACCAGCAGCCGCAAATCCGGGCTCAGATCTCCTTCGTCCTGGAGGGGGTGCTCTGTCAGATGCTCATCCCCAAGGCCAATGGGCAGGGGAGAGTTCTGGCCCTCGAGATCATGATCCCCAACCCGGCGATTCGCAACCTGATCCGGGAGGAAAAGGTGCATCAGATCTATTCCGCGATGCAGACCGGACAGGAGAAGTTCAACATGGTGACCATGAACCAATCCTTGATGAACCATTACCTGGCAAGAAATATCACCCTGGAAGAGGCGATGAGTCGTTCTACTATACCCGAGGAGCTGACCCAGATGATCCAGAGGGCCCAGATTGCCCAGGGAGCCAGGAGATAGGGAGAAACGGGAGGGCAAGGCTATGCCAGTTTTTGCCTACACAGGAAGGACCCGACAAGGACAGACGGTGAGTGGTGAGATGGAGGCCTCCAACCCCGAGGCGGTAGTTTCCACCCTGCGACGGCAGCAGATCATCACCACCTCGGTGAAGGCCAAGGCCAGGGACATCCAGATCTCGATTCCCGGCTTTGGAGGCAAGGTATCGGAGAAAGAGGTGGCGATCTTCACCCGCCAATTCTCCACCATGATCGACGCCGGCCTTCCTCTGGTGCAAAGTCTGGAGATCCTGGCCAGTCAGCAGGATAATAAGGCCTTTCAGAAGGTCCTGGTCCAGATTCGCCAGGATGTGGAGGGGGGCGCTACCCTGGCGGCTGCCCTCAAGAAACAACCCAAGACCTTCACCGACCTCTATGCCAACATGGTGGAAGCGGGTGAGGCGGGAGGTATTCTGGACACCATCCTCAACCGCCTGGCTGCCTACATCGAGAAGTCCATCTCCCTGAAGAAGAAGGTCAAGTCGGCCATGATCTATCCCTCCACCATTGTGAGCGTGGCACTCGTGGTTGTCACCTTCCTGCTGCTCTTCGTGATCCCCACCTTCAAGTCCATGTTTGAGGGGTTCGGTGCCACCCTTCCCCTGCCCACCCGCATCATCCTGGAATTGAGCCGGCTGGTGCGCCAGTTCTTCATCCCGGTGATCATTGCCTTCGTCGGTATGATCATTGGCCTGCGTTACTATTACAAGACCGAGAAGGGAAGGAAGGTGATCGATACCCTCCTGCTCAAGGCGCCCGTCTTTGGGATGTTGCTGCGCAAGGTGGCGGTGGCAAAATTCACCCGCACCCTGGGGACTCTCATCTCGAGCGGGGTTGCCATCCTGGATGGCCTGGAGATCACCGCCCGCACCGCGGGCAATAAGGTGGTGGAGGAAGCCATCATGAAGACCCGGGTGAGCATCGCCGAGGGGAAAACCATCGCAGCTCCCCTGAAAGAGACCACGGTCTTTCCCCCCATGGTGGTGCAAATGATCGCCGTGGGCGAGCAGACCGGAGCCTTAGATTCGATGCTCTCCAAGATCGCTGATTTCTACGACGATGAAGTGGACACAACGGTGTCCAATCTTACCTCCCTCCTGGAACCACTACTGATGGTTTTCTTGGGAGTGGTAGTTGGAGGCGTGGTCATCGCGATGTACTTGCCCATCTTCAAGCTGGTTACGGTGGTTGGAAAATAGGCGAGATCGACATCGTCTCGATGTCTCGATCCGGGGAGGGAAAAGGAGGCGGCTGAGGGCCGCCTTTTTTCTTGAGGGATGACCAAGGGAAAGTCGGAACCAGATACCCAAGGGATGGTCCGTCGCATCCGATGGCTCATGGGATTGAGGCTGGCGGTGGTGATCATCTTCTTGGGTTCGGCGACCTTCATCCAGATCAAAGAAGCACCGCCCTTCCCCATGGCCCCCCTCTACTTCCTGCTCTTCCTTACCTTCTTTTTCAGTTTGATCTTTTCCCTCCTCCTCAATCGGGTACGCCAACTGCAGCTCTTTTGCTATGTCCAGATCGGCTGCGACCTCCTTCTCGAAACAGGGCTGATCCACTATACGGGTGGCCTGGAGAGCGCTTTTTCCTTCATCTACATCTTCTCCATCATCGCCGCCGCCAGCCTGCTGCAGCGGCGCGGGAGCCTGCTGATCGCCTCTGCCAGCAGCATCCTCTATGGTGGGCTCATCAATCTGGAGTTCTATGGGATCCTCCCCCACATCGGATTATTCGAGTCCAAGTGGCCCCATCAGTCTGGATATTCCTTTTTCCTGGTTTTCGTCAATGTGGCGGCCTACTTCTTGGTGGCCCTGCTTTCCAGCCATTTGGCGGAGCGGCTAAGGGAGACGGGGAGGAAGCTGGAGGAGAGGTCCACCGACCTCTACGATCTGCAGAGCCTGTACCGGGATGTGGTGGCCAATATCTCCTCCGGGCTGATCACCCTGAACCGGCAAGGCCTCATCATCTCCTTCAATCAAGCGGCAGAGACCATGGTCGGATACCGGGCAGAAGAGCTTATTGGCCGGCCCTGGAAGGAATCTCCCTTTTCCCAGTCCCATGAGATCGCCGCCTTTTACCAAGCCAATGCCGTGCCTTCTTCCGGGATTTCCTCGGAGATGCAAGTCTTGCGAAAGGATGGGCAGTGGGTGCCGATCGGGATCAGCCTTTCTTCCCTGCGGGATGGTGAGGGAGAGACGGTAGGTTTGATCGCCATCTTCCGCGATCTGACAGAAATCAAGAAGATGGAAGCGCAGCTGCGACGAGCAGATCGCCTGGCCGCCGTAGGACAGTTGGCAGCGGGGATCGCCCATGAGATCCGGAACCCCCTGGCGGCGATCAGCGGGTCGCTGCAGCTGCTGCAGGAAGAGGTGGCCCTTTCCCGGGCCGATCGGCGGCTCCTGGATATCGTGCTGCGGGAGGCCGAGCGGCTGAAGCTGATCAGCGGGCAGTTCCTCGATTTTGTGCGGCCGAAATTCCTCTCCTCTCGCAGCCTGGAGCTGAATTCGCTTTTGGACGAGGTCGCCTTCCTTTTGGAGAAGAGCGCCGATCATGGCTCGGTCAGCGGGATCCATCTGGAGAAAAGCCCCTCCCCGGTCTACTTGCAGGCAGACCCGGACCAGATCAAGCAGATGGTCTGGAACATCTCCCTCAATGCCCTGGAGGCAATGCCTCAAGGGGGAGAGTTAATCATCCGGCTGAAGGATGCAGTGGAGGGGGATGGGTTCATCCTCCTGGAATTTAAGGATCAGGGCCAGGGGATTCCCGCCGAGCAACTGGAGCACATCTTCGATCCCTTCTATACCACCAAGGAAGGGGGCACGGGCCTGGGCCTCTCTATTGCCCAGAAGATCGTTGATTCCCTCGGTGGAAGGATCGAGGTGGAAAGCAGGGTGGGGGAGGGCACCACCTTTCGGGTACTCTTCAAGAAGGAACCAGCGGACGGATCGTGAGCGCAGGATCAAATTCTCTTGGGAGTCCGAAGATGACCCATATCCTGGTCGTGGATGACAAAGAAGGCATGCGGGAGTTTTTTGAGATCTTCCTGAGCAAGGAGGGATACCAGGTTAGTGCGGCCGGGAGGGGCGAAGAGGCACTGCAACTAACCCGCGCCGCGCGATTCGACCTGGTGATCTCCGACATCAAGATGCCAGGAATAGGCGGCATCGCCCTGCTCAAAGGCCTGCGCGAGCTCGATCCCCAGCTGCCGGTCATCATGGTCACCGCCTACCCCACCATCGAGTCCTCGATTGAGGCCATGAAGCTGGGGGCCTACGATTATATCATCAAGCCCTTCAATAACGATGAGATCAGGATCAAGATCGCTAAGGCCCTGGAGAGCTCTGCGCTACGACGAGAAAATATCCATCTCCGAGCGGCATTTCGAGAGAAGCAGCGGTTAGAAGGGATTGAAGATGTACTGATCGGAAAGAGTCCCGAAATGATTGCCTTGGGGGCATTGATCGCGAAGGCTTCTAAGGTGTCCAGCACTCTCCTCATCGAGGGGGAGAGCGGAACCGGCAAAGAAATGGTGGCCAAGGCAATCCATTATAATGGTCCCCGGGCAGGGGGTCCATTCGTGGCGATCAATTGCGGGGCGATCCCGGATCAACTCTTGGAGAGTGAGCTCTTCGGCCATGTGAAGGGCTCGTTTACCGGGGCGATCAACAATAAAGAGGGACTGTTTGAGGTGGCCAATCAGGGGACGGTCTTTCTGGATGAGGTGGCGGAATTGAGCCTTCCCCTGCAGGTGAAGCTGCTGCGGGTGCTGCAAGATCGAACCTTTCGCCGGGTGGGGGGATTGCAGGATATTCAGGTGGATGTGCGGGTCATCGCCGCCTCCAATCGAAGCCTGGAAAAGGCAGTCTCCCAGGCAAGCTTTCGGGAGGACCTCTATTATCGGCTGAAGGTTATCGGCATCGTCGTCCCTCCCCTGCGTGAGAGGAAAGAGGACATCCCCCTCTTGTGTCAACACTTCCTGACGAAGTTCGCCCAGCGAGCGAACTGCGCCCCGCCCAGGATTCGGAAGGATGCCATGAAGATGCTCATTTCCTATGATTGGCCGGGGAATGTCCGGGAACTGGAGAATGTGATCGAGAGGGCCGTTGCCCTGGAGGCCTCTGAGGAGATTACCCCGGAAAGCCTGCCCTTTGATTCGGTTCACCCCCAGGCAAAGTCCTCACTTAGAGTGGGTTCAGGAGCCTCGCTTCCGGCCGAGGGACTCAATCTGGATGAGGCCTTGGAGCAATGGGAAAAGGAGCTGATTCTGCAGTCCCTTCAGAAAGCAGATGGGGTACAAAAAAAGGCAGCCAACCTCCTGGGCCTCAGCTTAGACGCCTTCCGTTGGCGACTCAAGAAACACGGAATTGATGCGAAGAAGGCATGAGATGATCTTTATACGTGGTGTTTTTCACCAGTAAAGTGGTGAAAACCACCAGAAGCGACCTCGGGGAACCCTGGCGAGAGAAGGAAGTGTAGGAGCATAACACCGCGATTAAGTTGATCTATCCTGAGATTCGATGGATTGAAGATGTATGTGGCATGAGGTATGCACCTAAATGGGCCAGAGAAGAAAACGATTCTAAAGTAAAGGAGGTGAAAAACGATGTTGAGATACTTCCACAAGAATTCCAAAGGTTTTACCCTGATTGAGCTCTTGATCGTCGTGGCCATCATCGGGATCCTGGCGGCGATTGCCATCCCCAACCTGCTTAATGCCCAGAGACGGGCCAAGGTCTCCCGGGCCGCAGCGGATACCAAGACGATCGTGACCCAAACCCAGCTTTTCTTTAACGACATGAACGCGTTTCCGACAGCCTTGGGTGCGGGCGCAACGGGCTTGCAGGGGGCTGGCTACGTCTCCTCCATCTCTGACCCGTTCCGCACCGGCAACAACTATGAATATACCTTGAACGGTGCGGCCATGGCAGGGCAGACCACTGCCGGCATGACCGATATTATCCGGGCCTGGAGCTGGGGGCCCGACGCTGCCACTGGCACGGCTGACGACGTGGGGTATTCAAACCAGAGTGGCGCTTTCGGATTGTAATTTCAGGTTCTTGCTTGATAGAGAATGCAGGTGGGCCTGAATGGCTTGCCTGCATTTTCTCTAACCTCAAATCTTGGAATTTGGTGAAGAGCGGAGATTGGTCACAACCCCCCCTAATCCAATTTTCGTTCTCACGCGGGAGAAGTTCGGTGAAGCGAAGGCGTGCCCAAGCGAGCACGAGAGATTCAGGGTTTACCCTGGTGGAGCTCCTGATCGTGATGGCCATCATCGGGATCCTGGCAGCCATTGCCATCCCCAATCTCATCGAGGCCTCCAAGAGGGCCAAGATCTCCCGGGCGCAGGCGGATACGAACAAGATCGTGACCCAAACCCAGCTCTATATCAGCGATTTCAGCACCTACCCCGGCCCCGGGAATCCCGGATTTACCATTCTGAGAAATGCCGCCTACATTGCGGTCATCTATGATCCCTTCGATCCGCCCAACAATTATCAGTTCCTGACGCCGGCGGTCGGGACCCCCGTCAGCATGACCGATGAGATCGCCGCCTGGTCAGTGGGACCAGCCCACAATGGGACCTACGCCGCCGGGACTCCCGGAGGCAGTGCCATTGGCTATTCCAACCAGATCGGGGCCTTTAATTTGGGGAGCTAAGGTCTCCAGCCGCCCGAGGGATCCATGAAAATCAGCTCAGGCTGGCCACCGAAGATCTTCTTCCTCGTCTGTCTCCTCTCCCTCACCCCGCTGGCCTTCTACCCTTATCACATCAGCCCCTATCAATATCCGAAGCTCCTCCTTCTTTCGTTATTCCTCTTTCTATCGCTCCTCTTCTGGGCCTTCGATTCCTTGTTGGCCCAGGGCGGACAGCCGGCCTGGGATCCGGTGGCTCTGTTTCTCTTGGCCTTTATCCTGTGGGCGCTGCTTCGCTATCCCTGGTTTTCCAACTCTCATGCCACTCTGAGGGATCCGTTTCTTTGGGGGAATCTGGGCCTCACCTATTTTCTGGTGGGGCAGTACGGAGCGGAGGAGAAAAAGGCCCGGGCCCTGATTTACCTGTTGGCCTTGGTGGGGGTAGTCATCTGCCTCTACGGCCTACTGCAGTTCGGGGGGATCGACTTGGCCCTCTATCAATCAAAGCACACGGTCTTTGGTCCGGTTCGGCCGGAGGGAAAATGGGGGAGGCCCTTCTCCACCTTGGGCAACCCTAATTTCCTGGGTGAGTTTCTGGCAGGCCTGCTTCCTCTGGTGTTGGCCCTCTATTTCTCGTCAACGCGCAAGGCGGGCAGGCTGGTTTGGGCCGGCTCCGCTCTGGCCTCGGTTCTCTTGATCGTCACCTCCGGTGCGCGGGGTGCGCTGGTGGCCGCGGTGGCGGGGATTATCCTTTTCTTTTTCCTGGGAAGGGGCAAGGGGTACTGGCGCAAGGGGCTCTGGCTCTTGCTGGCGGCGCTAGTCTTCATTTTGGTAGCCCTCTCCCTGGAGGGAGCTCGCTCTGGGTTCTCCCGAGTCTGGCAGAAAATGGCTGCCATTTCTTCTCCCAGTCAGGGCTCGGTGGGAGCCCGTTTGCTCTGGTGGCGGGTCAGCTGGGAGATGATCAAGGATCGACCCCTGCTGGGGGTGGGCACCGGGGCCTTTCGCGAGGCCTACCCTGCCTACCAAAGGAGATTCTTTCAGCAACCGGACTCCACTCGCTGGATTCCTTTAGTGGCGGCCGGTTGGAAGGATAACTATAACGCGACCTTAGAGGCCCCCCATAATGAATACCTGCAGATTGCGGCCGAGTTGGGTTTGCCTGGACTCCTCCTTTTTTCTGCCTTTTCCCTTCTCCTTCTGGGTCGGCGGGCCCGAAATGGGCAGGCCCCCCCTCCCTTCTGGACGAATGGGTGCATCGCCGGATGCGCCGCAATTCTGGTGGCCGCCCTCTTTGGTTTTCCGCTCCATCTGCCCTCCACTGGGACCCTTTTTTTTCTCATGGCTGGTCTGCTCGGCCACCAGAGCAAGCCGCCTCCAGATGAGGCCGCCCGCAAAGGAGACCCCCTGTTCGGTACCCTATTGGTTTTGGTTGGCTGCCTGGCCTTGCTGCAACTGATTCAGCAGGGCAAGGTCTTTGAGAGCGGCCGGGACCTCTATTGGGCCATCGGCCATCAGCTCTCTGGCAAGGCCGATTTGGCCCTAACCGATTTTTCCGAGGCGAAGAGGCTGAATCCTCAGGATCCGGAGATCGATTACTGGCTGGGCTTGGCCCATCTTTCGCGGGCCCGCCTCCCCTTGGCGAAAGATAGCCTGGAAAGGGCCAAAACCTCTTTCAATTCCCCTCGTCTCTATCTGACCCTGGGGGCCATCCATTCGGATCTCGGGGAACTTGGCAGGGCGGAGGCGATCTACCAGGAAGGGATTGCCACCTACCCTGGGCTGACGCCTTTGCATGCCGCCCTGGGCGTCCTCTATGCCCGGTCGAACCGAAACCAGGAGGCCCTGCGAGAATTGAAGAAGGCCCAAGAGATCGATCCGTCCTTAGCAGAGACCTATCATTTCCTGGGACATCTCTTCTATCGCTTGGGCCGCCCGGGAGAAGCCCAGCAGAACCTCGAGCGCTTCTTGCAGTTGGCCCCCGCCGCTGACCCCCGCCGGAACCTCGACCTGGATCTGATGCACAAGATCCGCCCAGGGTCTAAATCACCTTGACGATCCAAAGCTCACTGGCTATATTGCGGATGAAGACCCCTCAAGGCAGGGAATGATTGTGGATACTTCGGCCATCTTCACTCAGGATCTCAGCAAGGACTTCCGGTTCGGCTTTGCCATGCGCAAGGTGCGCGTGCTGCATGGGCTGAGCCTGGAGGTGAAGCGAGGGGAGATCTTCGGCTATCTCGGACCCAACGGCGCCGGGAAGACGACCACCATCAAGCTCCTGATGGGTCTGATCTTCCCCAGTTCAGGTGAGGTGTCCCTCTTGGGAGGGCGGGCGGAAGATCCCCAGGTGAAATCGCGGATCGGATTTCTACCGGAAAATCCCTATTTCTATGATCATCTCACCGGCTCGGAATTGCTTGACTATTGCGGACGGCTCCTGGGGATGGACAAGGCGTCCCGAGAAGCGCGTATCCTCCCCCTGCTGGAGGAGGTGGGAATTCGCGAGGCCGCCCATACGCCGCTGCGAAAGTATTCCAAGGGAATGGTGCAGCGGATAGGGCTGGCCCAGGCCCTGATCAATAATCCCGAACTGGTGATCCTCGATGAACCGATGTCGGGTTTGGACCCTATCGGGAGAAAAGAGATACGGGATCTGATCCTATCCCTGAAGGATCTGGGCAAAACCGTTTTTTTCAGCACCCACATCCTTCCCGATGTGGAGATGATCTGCGATCGGGTGGGGATCTTGATGAAAGGACGCCTCCAAGAGGTTGGGGTGCTGGAGGAGATGCTGGAGGCCCGAATCAGGTCGATTGAGATCACCATCGAGGAGGTTGACCTGCAGGCCCTGTCCCGGCTCGACCTTCCTCTATCCCTCCCCCCGCTCCAGAGGGGCGGAAAGATCCTCCTTTCGGTTCGCGATGAGGGAGCCCTGCAGCATGTCCTTTCCGGCCTGATAGCGGAGGGGGTGCGCATCGTATCGGTCGTTCCCCAGAAGGAGACCCTGGAGGAGTACTTCCTGAAAGAGGTGAACCTCTCCTCGGGGCGCCCACTGGAGGGCAGATGAAGGTCCTGGCCATCTCCATCAACACCTTCAAAGAGGCGGTGAGGGATAGGATCCTCTACACGCTCTTGATCTTTGCCCTCTTCATGATCGGCTCATCGGCCCTCTTGGCCAGCCTGAGCACCGGCCAGGACGCAAAGATCATTCAGGACCTGGGGCTCTCCTGCATCTCCATCTTTGGCACGCTGATTGCGGTTTTTTTGGGCATCGGCCTGGTCTACAAAGAGATCGAGAAGCGGACCCTGTATGTCCTTATCTCCAAGCCCATTCATCGAGCCCAGTTCATTTTGGGAAAATACTTGGGCCTGGCCCTGGTGCTGCTGACCAATGTGGCCATCATGGGCACCGGGCTCCTTTTGCTCTCTCGCATCTATCTGGGGGAGTGGCCCTGGCGGCTGCTTGTGGCCCTGGCCTTCACCCTCCTCGAGCTATTGGTAATTACCGGCCTGGCCATCCTCTTCTCCTCCTTTACCACTCCGACCCTCTCCGCCATCTTCACCCTCTCCCTCTTTCTCATCGGGCACCTGAGCCCCGACCTCCGGCTCTTCGCTGGCCGCTTTAGTAGACCAGCCGCTCGGCTCCTCATCGAGCTATTCTATTATCTCTTGCCCAATTTTCGGCATTTCCACTTCGAATCGCTGATCATCAACGGATTTTTACCGGATGGCATTGTCCTGTTTCAGTCTGCATGCTACGGACTCCTTTATGGGGCAGCCCTGCTGCTTTTGGCCATGCTGGCCTTTGCCCGCAGGGATCTCAAGTAGGCTGTAGGATGGCAAAAGATCTGCTGAAAACCAAGATAGACCGGGGCCTGGGCCTTCTATTGCTGCTCTCCTTCCTGGGGAGCTGGCTGGTTGCCGCTGATCTGGATCGGAGAAACCAGGGGAGGAGCGGAGAGGAAAGCTCCTATTTGATCCCTGCCGAGCGGCTGCGTCCTTTCCTTTTGGGTTACGATCTGCTTGCCGCCGATTTCTTCTGGCTCGAGACGGTTCAATATGTAGGGAAACACCTCCTGACAGATCGGGAGTTTCCCCACCTTTATCCTCGCCTCATCCGGGTGATCTCCCTGGACCCTCACTTCCTGGAGGTCTACCGGATGGGGGCCCTTTTCTTGGCCTATTCTGGAGGCCAGGTGGACGCGGCAATCCTCCTTTTGAAAAAGGGAGCGGCCTCCAATCCCGAACGTTGGGAGATTCCCCATGATTTGGGGATTCTCTACTATCTCCTGAAGAAGGATTATCCGAGTGCCCTTTACTGGCTGGAGAGGGCGAATCGCCTACCCAGCCGGCCAGATTATGTCTCCCGCTTTGTAGCCCGGCTCTATGCCTCCACTGGACTCCGGGAGACGGCGATCGAGATGTGGGTCAGGATCCACGATCAGACTGATCTGGATTGGGTGAAAGCGATCGCACGCCGGGAGCTCAAGAAATTGGGAGCGTATCTGCTGGAAGAGGGGGGGAGATGATCATTGTCTTTGCGGCCCTATTGGGCTTGGTGGTGGGATCGTTCTTGAATGTCTGCATCTACCGCATACCCCGCCGGGAAAGCATCGTTTATCCCTCCTCCCATTGTCCCACCTGCCGACAACCGATCAAGCCCTACGATAACCTGCCGCTTCTCTCCTACCTCCTCTTGAGGGGAAGATGTCGATCCTGCGGGAGCCGGATCCACTATCGCTACCCTCTGGTGGAGGCGGCAGGGGGAATCGGCTTTGCCCTGGTGGTGGGTCGATTCGGTCTCAGCGTCTCCGCTCTCACCGGCTTGATCTTTTTTTCTGCCTTGTTAGTCCTGGCTGGCATCGATCTGGAGCATCAGATCCTTCCGGATCTGATTACCCTTCCCGGCATCCCCCTGGGCCTGTTGATGGGCATGTTGCTGCCCGAGGCGAGTCTTCTCTCCTCAGCCGAAGGCCTGGTCTTGGGGGGAGGGATCTTCTACCTGGTAGCGCTCTTGAGCCGAGGGGGCATGGGTGGAGGGGATATCAAACTGGCGGCGATGATCGGAGCCTTCCTTGGATGGCAAAGGCTGCTCCTGACCATCTTCCTGGCAACCCTCTTCGGATCCGTCGTGGGAATCCCGCTGTTGGTCTTGAAGCTCAAGGGCAGAAAAGATCCCATCCCCTTTGGCCCCTTCCTCTCACTGGGCGCCTTTATTTCCCTCATCTGGGGAGGTTTGCTGATTGGCTGGTACGGTAGATTTCTTCGCTAAACTCCGAAAGAGGATGGAGAGATCCAGCTATGCCTCTCAGATTCGTCTGGTCGTCCTCCTGCTCTTCTTCTTTCTGGTGGTCTTGAACCTGCAGATCACCTACCTTTTCGAGCAGACTAAGAGGAGGCTCAACCAAGAATTGGAATCCCGGATGGGATTGGCGGCCTCGGTCGTGCAGCAACACTGGGCGGCAACCGTCGCCAAAGAGAAAGAGAGGAAGGGGGAATTCCTCCTGGGGGAAGAGGACGTTGCGTTTCTGCAAGCCTGGGCCGGACAATCCGGGCTTGACCGCCTCCTGATTCTCAGAAGGGAGGGAAAGAGTCTATCGATCGAGGCAAAAGGGATGGCCTTCTCTACGTCTGTCCCCTTTTCCGGGGAGGAGAGCGAGGGCATCCTGGAGCAGGCCTGGAAGGGGGTCGTGGTATCCACCCCCCTGCAGCGTGATCCGGAAAAAAGATATTATCGGGCTCTCTTCGCGCCCATCCAGAGGCCGGGGCAAGGAATCGTCGCCCTCGTTGGGGTCGTAGCCCCTGCGGACTTCTTGGGGAACATCTCTCGGCTCTCCTCCTACATCTTCTGTGGATTTCTGGTAGGTATCCCCGCCGCCCTCCTGATCTCTCTCTTCTTCATCGATTTCGTGCTGCGTCCCTATCGGCGGCTCTCCTCCGCCACCCCTTCTCTATCCGCCAAGGGGGATAGCTCCCCTGATGTCGAGGCGATCGTTTCCACCTACGAACGGATCATCCAGTCCCTTCGCGAGCAGGAGCTGGAACTGGCTCGCCTCTACCAGGTGGAGCAAAAGCGAGCCCAGGACCTGGAGAGCTACCAGAGATATCTTCTGAGTAATATCAGCTCTGGCGTGATTAGCCTGGACTCCGGGCTTCGGATCCAGGTGTGTAATGAGGTGGCCCGGGGCATTTTAGGCTTGCCGGAATCCGGGGTTCAGGGATACGATGCCCGGGAGGTCTTTGCCCGAATGCCCGAGCTCCTTTCTCTTCTGCAGGAGTCCTTAGGTGAAGGCAAGATCTTTCGGCGTCGGGAGTTGCGGATCGAAAGGGAGGGCGCGGATAGCTCCTGGATTGGTGTCTCCTCCTCGCTCCTGAGAGATGAAGCCGGGGTCCTTGGGGGGGCAATCTTCCTGCTGATCGATCTGACCGAAATCCGGGGGCTGCAAGAGCAGATGCGGATCAAGGAAAACCTGGCGGCCTTGGGGGAGATGTCTGCGGGGATTGCCCACGAGTTCAGGAACTCCCTTTCTGCCCTGTTGGCCCAATGCCGGCTGCTGCAGCGGCGGCTGCCGGAAGAGGAGGGGGGGAGAAAGACGCTGGCAGAGATGGTGGAGGAGATCCTCGCACTGGAAAGAGTCATCCAGAATTTTCTGAAGTTTGCTCGGCCCCAGGAATTGAAGGTCCAGCCCTTGGACCTCGCAGAGTTCCTGAGGGAGATAGGAGCCTCCTTCGCGGAACCGCTAGCCGAGGCTCGCATCAAGATGATCATTGGGCCTGGTACGGATGCGTTCATTCAGGCCGATCCTCTCACCCTGAGACAGGCTATTGTCAACCTGATCCAGAATGCCCAGGAGGCAATGCCCGAGGGGGGGGAACTCGCGATTTCGGTCCAGATTCAGCGGAAGAGCCAAGGGTGGAAGAGGGGAAAGGACCTCTCTCGGGAAAAGGGATTTGCCCGGATCTCGGTTGTGGACAATGGAAGGGGAATGGGCGACGAGGAGAAGAAAAAGGCCTTCCTCCCCTTTTTCACGACCAAAGAGAAGGGAACCGGACTGGGATTGGCCCTGGTGCAAAAGGCGATTGTGGGGATGGGAGGAAAGATAGAGGTGGAAGGCGAGATGGGGAAGGGATGTGCCTTTCATCTCTATCTGCCCCTGGTGCCCTTAACGGAGAAAAAAGGGAGTGGATAGGATCCTGATCGTGGAGGATAAGGAGAGCCTGCGGCGCGTGCTGGCGGAGACCCTGGAGGGCGAAGGGTATGGGGTGGCCGAGGCGGCAGACGGCGAGGAAGCCATCCAGAAGTTATCGGGGGAGAGATTTGACCTTGTCCTCACCGACCTGAAGCTGCCCAGAAAGGATGGCATAGAGGTCCTGAGGGCCGCCAAAGAAAATTCCCCTTCCGCTGCGGTGGTGCTGATGACCGGTTTTGGGACCATTGATCTCGCGGTACAGGCGATGAAGGAGGGGGCCTATGATTTCCTCTCCAAGCCGGTGGATACCAATTACCTCCTGGTGTTGATCGAGCGGGCATTGGAGAGGCAGCGGCTTTGGAGGGAAAACATCCTCTTCCGCTCCGAAATGGCCGAGCGGCTCTCCCTCCCCGAGATCGTGGGGAGATCTCCCAAGATCAAAGAGGCCTTCCTCCTCCTGGAAAAGGTAGCCCCCACTCCGGCGACCGTCTTCTTATCCGGGGAGAGTGGAACGGGAAAAGAGATATTCGCGCGGGCCCTACACTTTCTCAGTTCCCGGAGGAGCAGGCCCTTCGTGGCCATCAATTGTGCGGCCATCCCCGAGAACCTCCAGGAGAGCGAGCTCTTCGGATATGAGAAGGGGGCCTTCACCGGTGCAGACTCCCCGAAGCTGGGGAGGTTTGAACTGGCAGACAAGGGGACCCTCTTCCTCGACGAGGTGGGAGATCTCTCCCTGCCGACCCAGGCCAAGCTGCTGCGGGCGCTCCAAGAGGGGACCCTGGAAAGGGTGGGGGGCACCAAGAGCATCCATGTGGACGTCAGGTTGGTTGCCGCTACCAACCAGGACCTGGTCAAGGCAACTGATGAGAGGCGATTCCGGGAAGACCTTTTCTATCGTCTCCATGTCTTCCCCATCCATTTGCCCCCCTTGCGCGAGAGGCCCGAAGATATCCCCCTGTTGGCCGAGCGCTTCGTGAATCGTTATGCCTTGGAGATGAAAAAGCCGGTGAAAGGGATCAGCAGCCAGGCCCTCCCCCTCCTCCAGCACTACAGCTGGCCAGGCAATGTGCGGGAGCTCCAGAATTGCATGGAACGGGCGGTCATCCTCTGCCCCCAGGGCGAGGTGGGAAGGCAGCACATCCAGTTTGGCCCGGAGCGGGGGGGAGATGCCCTGGAGATCTCCCTCGACTCCTCGGGCTCTCTGCTCGAGGCGTCCTCCAAGGCCGCCCGGGCTGTAGAGAAAAGGCTGATCCAGGAAGCCCTCCGGGAGAGCAAGGGCAACAAGTGGCAGGCCTCCAAGCGGCTGCGGGTCAGTTACAAAACCCTCTTCTCCAAGATCAAGGAGTTGGAGATCGAGACTTGAAAGCGGTGGTGCAAAGGGTGTCTTCCGCCTCAGTATCGGTGGCGCAGGAGGTGTTGGGCCAGATTGGCCCAGGGCTTTTGGTTTTACTGGGCATTGGCACGGAGGATTCGGAAACGGACCTGAATTGGATGGTCGATAAGATCCTTCATCTGCGATGTTTTGAGGATGAAGAAGGCAAGATGAATCTCTCCCTCCTGGATGCCGAGAAGGAAGTCCTCTGCGTCTCCCAGTTCACCCTCTATGGGGATTGCCGCCGTGGCCGGCGACCCAGTTTCGGCAAGGCCGCAGCCGCCCCCCAGGCCCTCCTCTTTTGCCAAAAATTCGTTGACAAGATGAGGGAAAAGGGTGTAGAAATCAAGTTTGGAAGATTTGGGGCCAAGATGACGGTGGCCCTAAAGAACGAGGGACCCGTCACCTTGATCTTGGACAGCAGGACCTGACAATCATGTGGTGTAGGAGGAATCCCGCCGATGGACAAGTTTTCAAACTCCAGGGAAGTGGTAGTGGCGCTCTCTCGGGATGGTATGAGGGAGAGGTACCGATCATTGTTTCATCTCATCTCGTCCAGAATTCAGCACTCCTTATATCGAATCCGCCTCAGTAAGGTATTCAAATCTCGTTTTTCAAAGGGCTTTGCTTCCTTAAAGCCCATCAGCGACCGCGCCCTTGAGATCCTGCCCGGGCTCACCACCCTGCTGGCGCTCTGTGTGTATCCCCTGCTTCAGTATGGCTCGCCGAAGATCTTCTATGCAGAGCTCTTTCAGATCCTCTTTATCTCTTTCTGGGTCGGGTTTCTGGTGGTCAACATGGCGAAGGGCCTGCGGACCAGGCGCGAGATCATAATCAACATGGACACCGACTGGATGAAGAAGCTGCAGAAGACAGGCCACGAGCCAGACGCCTACCTCGTCCTCATGCCCTTAAAGAGAGAGACCAACCGGCATGTGCTGTTTCAAACCTTCCTCTCCCTGGAGAGGCAGCAGTACCCAAAGGAGAAGATCACCGTCTTTCCCATCATGGAGGAGGAAGATCAAAAAACCATCGATCGGGTGATGGAGATCCTTCCCACCTTCAAAGGGAAATTGGACATCCGGGCCTTCATTTATCCGGCCCAAGGGCTTCCCAATCCCTGCAAGGCAACCTCCGTTTCCACGGTCGGACGCTGGCTCAGCCAACGCTGCGATGTCGGGGAACTGGTGCGCGACCAGACGAAGGTCCTCATCATCGATGCGGACACCATCCTGCACCCTCAGGATCTGGCCTTTCGCGAGTATTCCCATCTGCAGGAAAGCCGCCGTGATGCCCAAGGCCGCAGAAGGGGAACGGTCCTGCAGTCTCTGACCACCTATACCTCAAATTACTGGAAGATCCCCATGCTTCCCCGGCTTCACAATACCGGTTTCGTCCTTTACCAGATGGGGCGGATGCAGACCAGGACCGACTATTTGATCCTGGGGCCGGGAACCAGCTTCCCCTTCTCCATCTTTGAGACCGTCCGCTATTTTGAGCCCAACCGCCACAACGAGGATATGCAGTTCCGGTACAAGGTGGTCATGGAGGGATTTCGGGTAGTGCCCCTCAAGATACCCACCTGGGGCCAGGCACCCCTGACCACCCGCGACTCTTGGGGTCAGATCGCTCGCTGGGCGAGGGGAGCGGCAGATGTAAAGTTTATTGTGAACTACCGACGGGCTCTGCCCCGGCTGGGCCACTCCCTCAGCAGTTGGAAACCCTTCCTGGCGGCCCGTGCCCTGGTTGCCAATTCCACTCCACCCACCATGGTCCTTTTGCCCACGGAGTTGATCCTCATGTCCTGGGTCTTTCCCCCCTTCGATCGTTTTGGGCTAGCAACCTTCCTCCATGCCTATCAGACCGTGGTCTTTACCCTATCCATGATCATCGGGATGATCTTCGTGCCGCACCTTTTGAAGCCGATCATTTATCTTCCTCCTCCCAAGCGATGGAAGAAGATGCGGCGTCTCTTCGAGTGGTTTCGCCTGGTCTTCACTCCCATGAATTTCCACAATTACTTCCTCATGGCCTTCGCCCAGATCTACACCCAGACCCGGATGGCCCTGGGCCTTTCTATCTCCCATACGGAGGTCACTCGAAAATAGTCTAAAATGCCGACCATCAGGGCTGAAGACTCAAGGCCGGAGGGGAGATAGGTTGGGTCTTCGCGGCCTTGAGCCTTTCATGAATATCGGCATCTTTACCTGCAATTACGCACCACTCATCAACGGCCTCTCCTCTTCGATCGAGATCTTCTCTCGATCATTCAGGGCCAGGGGGCACCAGGTCTTCATCTTCGCCCCTGCCTACCCCGGATATCGGGAGACAGAGGAGGGGGTCTTTCGGTTTCCTTCCCTGCGGGTCCCTACCCACCACCAGTATACCCTGCCTCTCCCCTTCTCCCCTAAGATTAAGGCGTTGCTCCCGAGGTTGCAGTTGGATGTCCTCCATGCCCAACATCCCTTCCTCTTAGGATCTTTTGCCCTCCATGCGGCCCACCGCCTGCACCTTCCCTTGGCCTTCACCCACCACACCCTCTATGAGGAGTACGCCCACTATGTGGCGATCCTCCCCGGCCTGGCCCAGAGGTTGGCGATTCGCCGCTCCGTCTCCTTCGCCAACCAGGCGGATCTGGTGATTGCGCCCACCCGGGGGCTGAGGGATATCCTCAGGCAGCGGGGGGTTCGTTCCCGGATCGAGGTGGTGCCCACTGGGGTGGAGTTGGAAGGGGAGGGCCAAGGGGGCCTAGATCCGTCCGAGCTCGGCATTCCGGGCTCCGGCAAGATCCTCCTCTCGGTGGGGCGCCTGGCGAAGGAGAAAAATCTGGAGGCCCTACTGGAGGCCTTCTCCCGACTGGCCGCTGAATCCCCTGATGGCTATTTGATCCTGGTGGGCAAGGGGGATGAGGAAGATCGCCTTAAGGCTTGGGTGAGACAGCGCGGGCTTGCGGCCCGAGTGAGATTTGCCGGCGCCCAGCCTCGGAGGGATCTGGCTCGCTACTATCGCGCGGCCCACCTCCTCCTCTTCTCCTCCCTCTCCGAAGCCCAGGGACTCGTGGTAGTGGAGTCAATGGCCCAGGGATTGCCGGTGGTCGCCTTGCGATCCTTTGCCGTGGAAGACCTGATCGAGGATGGCGTCAATGGCTATCTGGTGGAGGGAGTGGAGGACTTTGTCGCGCGGGCCCGGGAACTGCTCTTCGATGAAACCAAGAGAAGATCCTTTTCGGAAAAGGCGAGAGAAAAGGCCAGGGAATTCGCTGCCCCGGCCATGGCGGAGAGGATGTTGGGCCTGTACCAGGAGCTGGTGGAGGCGAGGAAAGGATCATGAATCCCGCGGTGGAGAGATTCTTCCAGTATCTGGCGGTCGAAAAGGGCCTCGCCGCCAATACCCAGGAGGCCTATCACCGGGACCTCATGAGGTTTCTGGGGTACCTGGGGGAGAAGGGAATCTCTCTGGGTGAGGTGCGGGAGGCAGAGATCGCTTCTTATCTTTACCAGCTTCGGAAGCAGGGGCTCTCCTCTCGGTCCCTGAGTCGAGCGATCTCTTGTCTCCGTAGCTTTTTTCGATTCTCCCTGGCGGAGGGGTTGTTTTCCTTCGATCCCACCTCCCATCTGCAATCCCCACGCCTCCAGGCCAGACTACCCCATGCCCTCTCGGTGGAGGAGGTGGAAAGGCTCCTCTCCGCCCCTGCTGAGCAGATCCCGCGCCAGATCCGGGATAAAGCGATGCTGGAGGTCCTCTATGCGACGGGGATGAGGGCATCTGAACTGGTGGGCCTGCCGATCAGTTCGGTGGACCTCACCGTGGGCTATGTGCGTTGCATGGGGAAGGGATCCAAGGAGAGGATCGTGCCTTTAGGATCCTCTGCCATTTCTTGTCTGAAGGGATATTTGGAGTCCTCCCGTCCCCGGCTCACCGAGGGAAGGTTGAACCCGTATCTGTTTGTAGGGCGGGCGGGTCGGCCCCTCACCCGGCAAGGGTTTTGGCAGATGATTCGGGTCTATGCCCTGAAGGCGGGCCTTACCAAGCGGGTTACCCCTCACACCTTGCGCCACTCCTTTGCGACCCACCTCCTCGAAGGAGGTGCCGATATCCGCTCGGTACAGATGATGCTCGGACACTCCGATATCTCCACCACCCAGATCTACACCCACATCACCCGTAAACGGTTGAAGGAGATCTACCGCCAGTTTCACCCCCGGGCCTAAAGATGCATCGCGCCCAATCCCCGCCCCCGGCTGTGCCGTCACCGAGCGCCTTTAGCCCAAATTCTTTTTACTCAAGTTGCGTCAAAAGCCCTCTCAATTCCCTCCCCGGCTCCTGACCCAGATGAAGGCGGATGGCCCGCTGGCCTCGCGACCTTAGCGATTGCCAATCGCCGAGGGCCTGTGCCGCGGCCAGGGTCCCCAGCGAATAGGATTGGCCAGGAATGGGCAAATCCTGTCCTGCCTCCGTTGTCAGCTGGACGAAGAGCCCTGAATCGGGGCCACCTTTGTGCAGCTGCCCGGTGGAGTGGAGGTATCGAGGCCCATATCCGACGGTGCTGGGCAAATGATGCTGGAGTAGGATCGCCTGGCGTAGATCCCTCAAGGCCTGGTCGATCTCCCCGGTTTGCTCCAGATAGGCCATGAGGGCGACATAATCGCCGGGCCTCGCCTGCGACAACAGCTCTGGGAGGGAGCCCTCAGTGACCAGGCGAGGCAGTCTGCCGGTCACCCGGTACTCGGCCAGGGTCCTCTCCGTATTCTCCTTGCTCTCTTGCACATTGGGCTGGTCGAATGGCTGGACGCCCAGCCCGATTCCCGCGATGGCGGTGGCGAATTCCCACCGAAAGAACTCGGCCCCCAAGTCGTAGCGATCGTTCAGGTGGATGCGGACCGTGGGCTGCCCGGCCTTCTCCAGCGCAGAGAGGTGGTCATCGAGGCGGGAGTTCTCATCTCCCTCCAGGCGCAAAAAGATGAAAAGGCGATCGGGGCCATAGGCGGAGGGGGCTGCCAGCGGCTCATCCACCACCGGGATGATTCCCTTGCCCTCCTTTCCCGTGCTCTCCGCAATGAGCTGTTCAATCCAGAGTCCAAGAGCGGCGATGGTCGGCGAAAGGAGAAGCGTCAGCTTATTGCGACCCTGTTTGGCTGAGGTGGCCAGGGTCGCCCCCAGCCACCCCCCTGGGTTATCCGGGAGAGGGATGCAGGGGACACAGGACTGGGCCATGACGTCTCCCCGGTGGAGGAGTTGGCCAAGATCGATCCCTACGAGGGCTGCGGGTACCAGGCCGAAATGGGATAGGGCGGAGTAGCGTCCTCCCAAATCGGCGTGGTTGAGGAAGATATGCCGGAAGCCATGGTCGGCGGCCAAAGCCTGGAGGGGGGTCTGCGGGTCAGTAATGGCAATAAAGTTCTCCCCGGCTTGATCGCCTTTGACCTTTTGCACCAGGGACCAGAAGTATCGGAATAGGGAGGCCACCTCGATGGTCGATCCGGATTTGGAGGAGGCGATGAACAGGGTATTGGCTGGATCGATGGTTTGGGTGATGCGATTCACCCAGGAGGGCACGGTGGAGTCCAAAACGGAGAGCTGGGGGTGTCCTTCCGCTGGGCCGAAGGTGGAAGAGAGGACCTCGGGCGCCAGGCTGCTTCCCCCCATGCCGAGGAGGATCGCCTGCTTGAACCCGGCCCCACAGATCTCCCGGGCGAAGGCCATGAGCCCTGCGCCATGCTCGCGCATCCTCCCGGGCAGGATTAGCCAGCCGAGGCGGTTCGCGATCTCCGTGGGATCCGGCTTCCAAACCGTGTGATCCTTGGCCCAAATTCGAGAGATCACCCTCTGGCGCTGCATCTCACCCAGGGCCTCCTCAACCAGCAAAGAGGTCTTTCCCAGACTGGCAGCGGGGCGACGGGTAAGGCCCAGTTTCAGGCGCCCCCGCTGGACCTCGATGTGGGCGATTAACCTCTCATACGAGACCATCAACGCCTTCATCCCCTCTTCTTGAAGTCGATCCGTCACTGCTTTCAGATCGACCTTGGCGGCCGCGAGTTGTTGCAGGATCTCTGGGGCCTGATCCCATTTCGCCTCCCCGGCTGCACCCTCCTTTCCTTCCTCCTTGAGGGCGACCAGGGCTGAGGGCGAGAGGGCGATCACGGTGTCTTTAGCCATGAGGGCCTTTGCGTATCGGGCCTCCGGGTAGAGGGGATCTTTGTTCGCGGCCCTGGCCCAGAGGAGGCGTTGCACCCGGGCCCCCTGATCTCTCAAGGCCAAGAACTCGGGGGCGGCAAAGACCTGTCGGAGGCGCGCATAGGCGACCCGGGCCAGGGCAATGGCTACCTGCCCGCGAAGGGAACCGGCCCACCTCCCTTGTCCTCCCTCGACGTGTCTCTCGCCTTCCAAAACCGGATTCACTGCCGAATCGACCGGGCTCACCCAGAATGAGGCCACGGAGGCCACGGTCCGGAGATCTCCCCCTTGGGCTGCCCACTTCCGAAGGCCGCGGAGGTAAGAGCGGGCTGCTGCCTCATAGGTCTCTAAAGAGCAAATCATGGTGCAGTTTACCTTGATCCCCTCGCCGATGAGGGCCTCAATGGCAGGAAGCCCCTCCGGGGTGGCCGGGATAGCCACCATCGCATTCGGCCGATCTAATAGGACATAGAGGCGACGTGCCTCCGCCACCATCCCCTCCGTATCGTGGGCCAGGAGGGGGTTGATCTCCAGGCAGGCGTAGCCGTCTTCCCCCCCTGTCCGCTCATAGGCTGGGCGTAGCATATCCGCTGTAGTCCGGATGTCCTCCGCGGCGAGGCGAAGATAGATCTCTGGGGCGCCCAGGCCCTCGGTGGCCGAAGCGGCCAAGGCCTCGTCATAGTCCACACTGCCGGCAATGAACTTTTCCCAGACGATGAGGTTCGAATTGATTCCCCGGATGCCTCCCGCAACCAGTTGGGCCAGTTCCCCGGATGCGATCATCCCCCGGCGGAGGTAATCCAACCAGATGGACTGCCCACGCCTTTCCATCTCAAGCAGCAGTTGTTTCATCTCACCTCCCCTTCCCGGTCATCCCTGGAGCGTTGCGGCAAAGGCAGCGCCATAGAGGCTCACATCGTAATTGGTGACCACCTTGATCGGGATTTGCTGGAGGATCTCTCGGTGGTGGTCGTTTTCCTCGAAATATTGGCGGAAGAGATCTGTCCGGAGGTGGGGGGTATTCTTCGCCAGGATGCCACCTGCCAAGAAGATCCCTCCCAGGGCCAGAGTGTCGAGGGCGAAATTGCGGGCGCATTTGGCCATTAACTGCAAGAGCAGATGAAAGGTCTCCCTGCAGGTCTCATCCTGAGGGATATGCTGCGAGATGAGAAGGGCCTTCTCTTCCGCCCTGTCGATTTGTCGGCTGATGGGGCTTGGGGGGGTGGGTTGCCTCTGGCGGAGGAACTGGTAGAGCCTCTCCAGGCCCCTTCCCGACAGGAGGTCCTCATAGGAGACGGTCTGTTTTCCTGGCTCCCGAGTCTTGATGAAGTCGACCAGTTCCCGCTCCCAGGGCGCGGTAGAGGGAAAATCCGCGTGCCCCCCCTCGGAAGGGTGGGGGCGGAAGAGGCCCAGGCTCTTATCGTAGATGAGGATGCTTTTCCCCAGCCCGGTGCCAGCCCCGATGATGGCCCGGGTAGGATGATCGGCTCTCCGCCGTGACGGCCGCCGGGGGGGCATCTCCAGAACATCGCCCCGTCTTAGGAAGTTGATCCCATATCCGATGGCATCGAAATCGTTCATGAGATGAAGGTCTCTGAGCCCCACCTTGTGCTTGAGCGATCCGGGGTCGATGCGAAGATCTGCGTTGGTAAGCTGAGCCGTCCTCCCCGGGATGATGGGTCCAGCCAGGGCCAGGGCGGCATGCTCAATGACGGCCCCATAACGCCTCTTGGCGTAAGCGGCGATCTCCCGAAGCGGGGCGGCAAGGTCCCTTAGCCCTGGGGTGGGGAAATGAAAGGAGACGGCCAGGGAGACCTTCCGATTCCCTGCCCAGGCTAGGGCCAGGTTGGTGTGGGTACCTCCCACATCCCCCCCCAGGACCAGCCTCCGGGAGGGATCTTGGGGCGAGTGCGATTGGTGTTGTCGCAGGAGATATTCCATGTCAAGCGCCCATGAGAGGGGTGAAGGACAGCGGTGGACCCCCGGAGCCCATCCAATTGCAACACATATTATGTCAAGGAGGGCACAAGTCAAGTCACAATTTTTCGGGATGCCCCACGAAAAGGAAAATGGCCGGCCTGCCTCCGATTTGGCGCAGGAAAGTGGATCCCTCTCGGAGGGGAGGGCCATGGAAATCCAAATATTGCTTCAAACTGGCAGGGTTATCTGCTATCTTAAAGGGAGGCGCCGGAGGGGGAAAGCCTTGGTCGGACCGATGCCTGGCCAAGAGGGGACACCGAGCCGGGGCCTGAATGGAAGGCTCAGGAGATGGAGCTCATCACCACCCACATCAGCGCGGATTTCGATTCCCTGGCCTCAATGATGGCGGCCTCCAAGCTCTATCCTGGGGCCAAGCTGGTCTTTCCTGGCTCGCAAGAGCGAAATGTCCGCGATTTCCTGCAACACACTCACTTCCCCCTGCTCTTCGAAAAACTCAAGAAGCTGGATCTTTCCTCCGTGGAGCGCCTCATCCTGGTGGATGCCAAACGCGCGAGTCGAATCGGCCCCCTCCGGGACCTTCTACGCCAGCCCGGACTGGAGATCTATATCTATGACCACCACCCGGCCCATCCCAAGGATATCGAGGGTGCGGTGGAGGTCCTGCGAGAGGTGGGGGCCACCACCACCATCCTCATCCAGCTCCTGAGGGAAAGTAAGGTTGCGATCAATCCCCAGGAGGCCACCCTCCTCGCCTTGGGGATCTACGAGGAGACTGGATTCTTCACCTTCACCTCCACCACAGAAGAGGACCTGGAGGCCGCCGCCTTCTGCCTCTCGCAGGGGGCGGATTTGACGATCGTCTCCGATCATATCCGGCGCGAGCTCACTGTGGAGCAACTCTCCCTGCTCAGTGAACTGATCAGCTCTGCCGAGAGTTATCTGATCAATGGAATCGAGATTGTCATCAGCACTGCCTCCCTGGATAAGTATGTGGGAGACCTGGCGCTCCTGACCCACAAACTCCGGGATCTGGAGAACATGAATGTCCTTTTCACCCTGGTCAGCATGGATAATCGAGTCCAGCTGGTGGCACGGAGCCGGCTGGAGACGGTGGATGTGGGGGAGATCGCCTCCTCCTTTGGTGGAGGAGGACATCCGACCGCGGCCTCGGCCACCATCAAGGAGATGACCCTCATCGAGACCAAGGAGAGGCTCTTGCACCTCCTGAAGGAGAAGGTGAAACCCATGCTCTACGCCCGGGATATTATGAACTCCCCGGTCAAGGCGATCTCCGATCGGTTCACCGTGGGGGGAGCTGGAGAGATCATGAATCGCTTCTCCATCAATTCCCTGCCGGTGGTTCACCATGGGGAGCTGGTAGGCCTCATCAATCGCGAGACCATCGACCGGGCGCTCTATCATGGGCTAAGAGAGGCCTCGGTTTCGGGATTTATGTCGACCGACCCTCCCACCGTGGACCTGGATACTCCCTTGCCCCGGATTCAAAGACTCATGGTGGAGTCAACCCTGGGGGTGTTGCCGGTGGTAGACCAACGCCGCCTCAAAGGGATCGTGACCCGTACCGATATGCTCAGATTGGCCTACGAGGATTTGATGAGGAGGCCTACCTTCCTCCACGAGGTGGAAAAGGATCTGGGCCCTTACTTCACCCGCAGCGTGACCAATCTCCTGAACAGCCGACTGCGGCCACCGCTCTTGTCCCTCCTCCATGGCTGCGGTGAGGCGGCGGACGGGGTGGGGGCCTCTGTCTATGTGGTGGGCGGATTTGTCCGCGATTTGCTCTTGGGGGCAGAGAATCTCGATATCGATCTGGTGTTGGAGGGGGACGGGATCGCCTATGCGGAGAGACTCTCCGGCTGCCTTGGGGGTAAGGTGCGCAGCCATCCCAAATTCGGCACCGCGGCCATCACCCTTGCGGACGGCTTTCGCATCGATGTGGCCACGGCGAGGGCCGAGTACTACGAACATCCGGCGGCCCTTCCCACGGTGGAGCACTCTTCGATCAAGATGGACTTGTATCGTCGGGACTTCACCATCAATACCCTGGCCATCCGCCTCAACGCCGGTCACTTTGGAGAGATCATTGACTTCTACGGGGGACAGCGGGACCTGCGAAACAAGACCATTCGGGTCCTTCACAATCTGAGTTTCGTGGAGGACCCCACCCGCATGCTCAGGGCAGCCCGCTTTGAATCCCGTTTTGGCTTCAAGATCAGCAAGGACACGGGGCAGTTGATCAAGAATGCAGTGGAGATGAACCTCCTGGGAAGGGTGTCCGGCAAGCGGATCTATGGCGAGCTATCATTGGTGTTTGCGGAGCCCCATCCGGCCGCCGTCTTCCTCCGGTTGGAGGAGCTTGAGCTCCTGCCATCCCTCCATCCCCGCCTTCACTTCGACGCGGGCAAGGCGAAGTCCTTCGCCCATGTGGAGGAGGTCCTGGCCTGGTATCGACTACTCTATCGGGGGGAGGAGGCCTCGGCCGAGGAGATCTACCTGATGGCCCTCCTGGCCGACTTGCAGCCCTCTGAGGCCCGGAAGGTGATGGGGCGACTTGACCTCTGTCTGAGGACCAGCAGGAGGATTCGAGACGCCCTAGCCGACTTTCGGCACCTGGGAAGAGAACTGGCCCTCAGGAGAGATCTCTTCCCCAGCCGCGTGTATCGCCTGATGGCAGACCGCTCCCCCGAGGCCTTGCTGCTGCTTATGGCCTTGAGCAAAGAGGAAAAGACGAAAAGGGCCATCTCCGATTACCTGACCACCTACTCCCGGGTCAGGAGCCATATTCGGGGGAAGGACCTGAAGAGATTAGGGCTCAGCCCCGGGCCGATCTACCGAAAGATCCTCAACCGCTTGCTCTATGCCCGCCTCGACGCAAAGGTCGAAACCAAGGAGGAGGAACTTCATTTCCTCAAGGCCAAATTCCGGGCCCACCTTCCCGTATCCTAATAAGTCGGCCTATTTCTCTCAGCTCAGGTTGACAAAGCGTGGCCGATCTGTTACCTTTTGCCCAATTTCTCGGGAGGGAAAGGCGAATTCCAATTTTCAGCTTCGTTGCTTCTCAGATTCGTGAATACAGCATCACAATTCCCGCGGTGCTCCTGGCCATCACCGTCCACGAATTCGCCCACGGTTGGGTGGCAAACCGCCTCGGGGACCCCACGGCGCGCCTGGCGGGGAGACTCACCCTCAATCCCTTCTCCCACCTGGATCTCATCGGGGGCCTCGCCTTGCTCCTCTTCCATTTTGGGTGGGCCAAGCCGGTGCCCTTCAATCCCCTCTATTTCAAGAATCCGAGGCGAGGCATCGTCTTAACCTCTTTGGCTGGAGCTGGGGGGAATCTTCTAACCGCCGCGATAGCCGCTTTGGCCTATCGGGGCCTGTTTCTGTTTGCATTCTCGGATCCCTCTTCCCTTCCACTGCATCCCGGGGTCCTGGTTCCCTTTGGCTGGATGCTAAAAATGGCGGTCATCATCAATGTCTACCTGGCGTTTTTTAATCTCATCCCAATCCCTCCCCTGGATGGTTCTAAGGTGGTGATGGGTTTCCTTCCCCCGGCCCAGGCGACGGCAATGGGGAAGCTGGAGCCCTATGGGGTTCTAATCCTCATGGTCCTGATCGTGATCAAGGCGTTCGATTTCCTGGTAGGGATCCCAGCCGCCCTGGTGATTGGACTTTTGATTGGTGCTTAGAGAGGAGGACTGACCCTATTGGAAAAGAAACGGGTGGTGAGCGGCATGCGTCCCTCAGGCAAGTTGCATTTGGGCCATCTGGTGGGGGCCTTGCAGAACTGGAAGAAGCTCCAGGGCAGCCACCAATGCTTCTTCTTTGTGGCGGATTGGCATGCGCTCACCTCTGAATACGCAGATACCGCCCAGGTCAAAGAGTTCGTTCAGGAGATCGCGATTGACTGGCTGAGCACAGGCATCGATCCGGATCTGGCGACCTTGTTCATTCAATCCCAGGTCCCAGAGCACGCGGAGCTTCATCTGCTCCTTTCGATGATCACGCCGCTTCCCTGGCTGGAGCGCAATCCCACCTACAAGGAGCAACTGCAGGAGGTGACAACCAGGGATCTTTCCACCTATGGTTTCTTGGGATACCCGGTCCTGCAGGCGGCAGATATCCTCATCTATAAGGCACACTATGTCCCGGTGGGGGTGGATCAGATGCCCCATATTGAGCTGACGCGGGAGATCGCCCGGCGCTTTAATTCCCTCTATGGGGAGACGCTGGTGGTCCCCGAGGGGATGCTCACCCAATTCCCCAAGGTCCCGGGGGTTGATGGCCGCAAGATGAGCAAGAGCTACCAGAATTTTATCCTGCTCTCCAACTCTCCGGAGGAGATTCGGGCAAAGGTAAAGCCCATGGTGACCGACCCGGCTCGGGCCCGCAGAAACGATCCGGGGAATCCGGAGCGCTGCCCGGTCTTCGACCTCCATAAGATCTTCACCCCTTCGGGCGAGCACGGAGAAATCATCCAGGGATGCCGGACCGCCGGCATCGGATGCCTCGATTGCAAGGAGGTCCTCCTGGGTTATCTGTTGGGGGCCGTAGAGGAGATTTATGCTCGCCGGCAAAAGCTGGCCAAGGACCCGGGGAGGATCGAGGAAATCCTAAGAGAGGGGTCCCGGAAGGCGCAGAGAGAAGCAGCGCTCACTCTCTCCCAGATCAAGGAGGCCATTCGCATCTGAAATGGCGGGAAGGGCTTGACCAACACCAAGGGGTGTGTTAGTTTGATATAAATTTGAGGTGACCTGGAGTGCCCGTATGCTGCAATATCCCTTAGAAGAAGGGCTGTCTTTTGACGATGTGCTCCTGCTCCCGGCCAAATCTGAGGTTCACCCTCGGGAGGCCGAGATCCAGACAAATCTGGCACGGGAGATCTCCATTAATATCCCGATCGTCAGCTCCGCCATGGATACGGTGACCGAATCCCGCCTGGCCATTGCCCTGGCCCAGGAGGGAGGGATTGGCGTCATCCATCGCGCCTTTTCGCCCGAGGAACAGGCCGCAGAGGTAGATAAGGTGAAGAAGTCGGAGAGCGGAATGATCAGGGATCCCATCACCGTTTCCCCGGAGCAGAAGATCGCAGAGGTTCTGAGGATCATGGAGCGCTATCATATCTCGGGGGTGCCGGTCACCAAGAAAGGGAAACTGGTAGGGATCTTGACCAACCGGGATCTGCGCTTTGAGACGCGTATGCAGCTTCAGGTCTCGGAGGTCATGACCAAGGAGAATCTCATCACAGCCCCGGTGGGGACGACGCTGGAAGAGGCGAAAGAGATCCTGCATCGCCATCGCATTGAAAAGCTCCTGGTCGTGGATGGCGATTATAATCTGCGCGGCCTGATTACCATCAAGGACATCCAGAAGCGGATCAAGTACCCCAACGCCTGCAAGGATGAGATGGGTCGATTGAGGGTGGGAGCGGCCATCGGGATCGGAAGAGAGGGATTGGAGCGGGCAGAGGTCCTCATGAAGGCAGGGGTGGATGTCCTAGTGGTAGATACTGCCCACGGCCATTCTATGGGCGTGATCAATGTGGTGAAGACCATCAAGAAAAAATATCCGGACATGGCCCTGATCGCCGGAAACATCGCCAGCGCCGAGGCGGTGGAGGAATTGATCAATGTGGGAGTCGATGCCCTGAAGGTGGGCATCGGACCCGGTTCCATATGCACCAGCCGAATCATCGCCGGGGCGGGAGTTCCCCAGATCACCGCGATCTCCAGGTGCGCGCCGGTGGCGCAAAAGAGGGGTGTCCCCATTATCTCTGATGGGGGGATCAAGTTCTCGGGGGACATCACCAAGGCAATCGCCGCCGGTGCCTCCTCGGTCATGATCGGGGGCATCTTCGCTGGGGCTGACGAAAGCCCAGGGGAGACCGTTCTTTTCCAGGGGAGGAGCTACAAGGTCTATCGGGGCATGGGTTCCTTGGGCGCCCTGCAGCGAGGGGGAGGGGACCGATACTTCCAAGAACAGGTGGAAGAACAGAAATATGTCCCGGAGGGCATTGAAGGAAGAGTCCCCTACAAAGGATCCCTGGCGGCCATCGTTTATCAATTGATCGGAGGCCTGCGCGCGGGCATGGGATATTGTGGCTGCCGAACGATCGAGGAGCTGCGGGCGAAGGCGAAATTCATCAAGATCACCACCTCGGGCTTGAGAGAAAGCCACGTGCACGATGTGATTATCACCAAGGAAGCGCCCAACTACCGATTGGAATAGAGGGGCCTGCGCCTTGGCCTTCCATCTTCCCCTTCTGGAAACTACCGGTTAACGAAGAGGCTCTTTTCATCTCACCCATTTCTTAGCACACCTGGTATTCTATCTATTTGCCCTTAGGCAAGATCGTGGCAGATATCCACGCAGAAAAGGTGCTGATCCTCGACTTCGGATCCCAATACACCCAGCTCATTGCCCGTTGCGTGCGAGAGGAAAAGGTGTATTGCGAGATCCACCCCTACCATACCCCCCTGCAGACCATCCAGGCTGCCGCTCCCAGGGGGATCATCCTCTCAGGAGGACCTTCCAGCATTTACGACCCCGGGGCACCGGTCTGCGACCCGGGCCTTTTCCAGCTTCCGATCCCCATTCTGGGCATTTGCTACGGAATGCAGCTCATGGCCCATCTGCTAGGGGGAAAGGTCGCTCCCTTCGCCCGCCGGGAGTATGGACGGGCACAGTTCTTCATTGATGAGGCAGGGGACCTCTTTTCGGGCCTTGCACGAGAAATCACGGTCTGGATGAGCCATCAGGACCAGATCGTTAGCCTCCCTCCCGGCTTTTCGACCATCGGCCATACGGAAAACACAGAAGTGGCGGCCTTCCGAGGGGCCTCCGCCCGCTATGGGCTCCAATTTCACCCGGAGGTCGCCCATACCCCTCAAGGCCGAGAGATCCTGAGGAATTTTCTCTTTCGCATCTGTGCCTGCTCCGGGACCTGGAGCATGAAGGCCTTTGTGGAGTCCTCGGTGACGAAGATCCGCAATCGGGTAGGAAAAGAGAGGGTCATCACGGCCTTGAGCGGCGGAGTCGATTCCTCGGTGGTGGCCCTGTTGGTTCACCAGGCGGTGGGAGACCAGCTGACCTGTGTCTTTGTAGATAATGGTCTATTGCGCAAGGGAGAGGCCGAGAGGGTGCTGGCGACCTTCACCCAAAACTTTGACCTCCGGGTATGCCTGGTACAGGCGAAGGAGCGATTTCTGGAGCGCCTCCGGGGGATGGTCGATCCGGAGGAGAAACGGATCTGCATCGGAAGAGAATTCATCCGAGTCTTCGAGGAAGAGGCCGAGAAGCTGGGAGGGGCTGCGTTCCTGGCCCAGGGCACGCTTTATCCGGATGTGATCGAGAGCACCTCAGTGAGGGGCCCCTCTTCCACCATCAAGACCCACCACAATGTGGGAGGCCTGCCGAAGAGGATGGGTTTTTCCCTCATCGAGCCCCTGCGGGAGCTCTTCAAGGATGAGGTCCGGCAGGTGGGCCGCGAGCTGCACCTCTCCCCGGAGATCCTGAATCGTCACCCCTTCCCTGGCCCGGGGCTGGCGGTGCGCATCTTGGGGGAAGTTACCGAGGAGCGGCTCGCCATCTTAAGGGAGGCGGACTTCATCCTGGAGGAAGAGATCAGGAAGGCAGGGGTTTACGATCGGCTGTGGCAGGCCTTCATCGTCCTGCTCCCGGTGAAGTCGGTGGGGGTGATGGGAGATGGACGGACCTACGAGAATGTCGCCGCCATTCGGGCTGTCAGCAGCCTGGATGGGATGACCGCCGATTGGGCCCGTTTGCATTACGAGATCCTGGCCACCCTATCGAGTCGCATCATCAACGAGGTGAAGGGGATCAACCGGGTGGTTTACGATATCAGCAGCAAGCCACCCAGCACTATCGAGTGGGAGTAATCCATCCTCAATGCAGCACTCTGATTTCGTCCACCTTCATGTCCATACCCAATATAGCCTCCTGGATGGGGCCTGTCACCTAGATCGCCTGATCAGCTCGGCGCGAGGGCATCGCATGCCCGCGCTCGCCATTACTGATCACGGGAATATGTTCGGGGTGATCAATTTCTATCGGCGGGCGATGAAAGAAGGGATCAAGCCGATCCTGGGCTGTGAGGTGTATGTGGCCCCGGGCAGTCGATTCGACCGTCCCTCGTCCGGCGGGATCCAGGACACCTCCCACCATCTCACCCTCCTGGCCAGGGATCAGACCGGATACAAGAACCTCATGAAATTGGCGACCCTCGGTTACCTGGAGGGTTTCTACTACAGGCCGCGCATCGACCGGGAGGCTCTTGCGCAACACCATGAAGGCCTCCTGGCCCTATCCGGGTGCCTCAAGGGGGAGATCGCCTGTCTCCTGGATGCAGGAAAAGAGGAGAAGGCGATTGAGGTCGCCCGAGGCTACCGGGAGATCTTAGGGGAAGGGAATTTTTTCCTGGAGATCCAGGATCAAGGGATCAAGGGACAACGGGAGATCAACAAGGCATTGGTTCGCCTGAGCAAGAGCCTCAATCTCCCCCTGGCGGCCACCAACGATGTCCACTACTTGCTGGCTCAGGACGCCAAGGCGCACGACATCCTCCTTTGCATCCAGACCGGGAAGACAGTGAAAGAGGAGGACCGACTCAGATTCTCCTCCGAGGAATTCTTCTTCAAGTCCCCGGAGGAGATGCGGAGCCGCTTCCAGGAGATCCCCCGGGCGCTCACCAATACGGTCGAGATCGCGGAACGCTGCAATCTGGACCTGGTCTTTGATCGAACCAATCTCCCCCACTACCAAGTGCCGGAGGGCTTTACTTTAGAGAGCTACCTGGCCCATTTGGCCGAGGAGGGGGTGCGAGCCCGGTATGGGGGCATCACCCCCGCCCTGGAGGAGAGGTTGCACCACGAACTGGCCTCTATTGAGAAGGCGGGCTATGCGGGCTATTTCCTGGTGGTGTGGGACTTCATTCGCTTCGCCCGGGAGAAGAAGATCCCCGTGGGGCCGGGGAGGGGGTCAGCGGCCGGCTCTATGGTGGCCTATGCCCTGGGGATTACTGGAATCGATCCCCTGCGGTATGGATTGTTCTTCGAAAGATTCCTCAACCCGGAACGTATCAGCATGCCCGACATCGATATCGACTTCTGCGATGAGCGGCGGGACGAGGTGATCGGGTACGTGGCCGCCAAGTATGGCTCGGAGAATGTGGCCCAGATTGTGACCTTCGCCACCCTGGGAGCAAAGGCCATCATTCGGGATGTGGGGCGCGCCCTGGGGATGCCCTACTCGGAGGTCGATAAGATCGCCAAACTGGTTCCGAATGTTCTGAACATCAGCCTGGATAACGCCCTGGTCCAGAGTCCCCAGCTCCAGAAGGTGGTGGAGACCCGGTCGGAGGTGAAGGAGCTCATCTCCATTGCCCGCACCCTGGAGGGCCTCACCCGCCATGCCTCCACCCATGCCGCCGGGGTGGTCATCTCCGGGGGCCCGCTGGTCGAACACTGCCCTCTCTACAAGGGGACCCGGGGGGAAGTGACCACCCAATATGCCATGCTCGACCTGGAGAAGATCGGGCTATTAAAGGTTGACTTCTTAGGCCTCCGCACCCTGACCGTCCTCTCCCATACCCTGGACCTCATTGCCGAGACCCGCAAGCAGAAGCTGTCCTTGGAGGAGATCCCCCTGGACGATGGGCTCACTTTTCAGTTCCTGGGAGAGGCGAGGACCGCTGGGATCTTCCAGTTGGAGAGCAGCGGGATGCAGGACCTGTTGAGGAGGTTGAAGCCCGGGAGGATGGAGGACATCATTGCCCTGGTGGCCCTCTACCGACCGGGGCCCATGAATATGATCGACGACTTTATCCAGAGGCGCCATGGAAAGGTGAAGGTGCGCTACGATCACCCTGCCATGGAGAAGGTCCTGGCGGAGACCTATGGCGTCATGGTCTATCAGGAGCAGGTCATGCAGATCGCCTCGGAACTGGCGGGATTTTCCCTGGGGGAGGCCGATATCCTGCGCCGGGCGATGGGTAAGAAGGACTCGGAGATGATGGATAAGCAGCGCAAGAAGTTCCTGCAAGGGGCGAAGGTCCGGGGCATCTCGGAGGGCAAGGCGGAAAAGATCTTCGACCAGATGAGGCAGTTTGCCGAATACGGGTTCAATAAGTCCCACGCCGCCGCCTATGCCCTTATCGCCTACTGGACCGCTTATCTCAAGGCCCGCTACCCGGTGGAATTCATGACCGCGCTCCTCACCTCGGAACGGGAAGATACGGATAAGATCGTGAAGTATATCGAGGAATGCCGACAGATGAAGATCACGGTCCTTCCCCCGGACATCAATGAGTCGGAGAGCAATTTCTGGGTGGAGCGAGATCAAATCCGCTTCGGCCTGGCCGCAGTCAAGAATGTGGGGGAGACGGCCATTCAATCTATCTTGTCCGCCCGGGCCCGCAAAGGAAAGTTTTCCTCCCTGTTCGATCTCTGTGAGGCGGTGGACCTGCGTGTGGTCAACCGGAGGGTCTTGGAGAGCCTCATCAAGTGTGGGGCCCTGGATTCCCTGGGGGGAAAGAGGTCTCAACTGATGGCCACCTTGGATCGGGCGATGGAGAGGGGCTCTTCCCTCCAGAGATCAAAGATGAAAGGCCAAAGCTCTCTGTTGGAACTCATCGCCCCCGAGGAGAAGAGCTCCTTGAAGGCCCCGGCCCTTCCGGATTTGGAGGAGTGGCCTGTAGGCCAGCTGCTGTCCATGGAGAAAGAGGTGCTAGGATTTTATCTGAGTGGTCATCCCCTGCGCGATTTCGAGGCGGAGATCGCCAGGTTGGCTACCTGTAAGATCGAGGACCTCTCCGCCGTTAAGGATCGAGAGCGGGTAACCCTGTGCGGTATGGTGGGGAATATCAAGCGCATCAACACCAAGAATGGAGGGCAGATGGCCTTCCTGAGCCTGGAGGACCTCTCGGGATCGGTGGAGGTGGTGATCTTCCCCGAACTCTATGCGACCGTGACCTCCTATCTGGCCAGGGATCTGCCCCTCCGGGTGGTGGGGAATGTGGATATCACCGAGGATGCGGTGAAGATCCTGGCCCAGGAGATCGCTCCCCTCGCGGAGAAGAAAGAGAAAGGGCTCTCGCGGGCCGATGTCTATCTCGCTGGTCCTGGCTGCTCCCCTCACCTCCTCATTTCCCTGCGGGAGATCCTTTCCCGACATGCAGGGGAGTGTCCGGTCTTTCTTCACATCCGTGCCCCACAGGGAGAAGAAACGGTGATCGCGGCAGGCGAACGCTTCCAGGTCTCGATGGATGAGGAGTTGAAGAGAGATCTGGAGGCATTGTTGGGCAACGGCCATGTAAGCTTTGCCTGAGGGGGAAGAGGTGGCCAATTTCATCCTCGATTTCGAGGCCCGAGTGGTCGAATTAGAAGAGAAGATCAAGGAGCTGAAACACTTCGCGGCCGTAGAAAAGGTGGACTTCAGCGAGGAGATAAAGAAGCTAGAGCGGAAGGCGGCCAAGCTGCGCAAGGAGGTCTACTCCCACCTGACTCCTTGGCAGCGGACGCAGCTCGCCCGCCACCCCGGCCGTCCCTACACCCTCGATCACATTCGGTCCTTGATGACCGACTTCGTGGAACTGTCCGGAGATCGGCTCTTCGCTGAGGATCATGCCCTGGTGGGCGGCCTGGCCAAACTGGAGGGGCAGCCCGTGGTGGTCATCGGGCACCAGAAGGGCAGGGATACCAAGGAAAATCTGTTTCGCAATTTTGCCATGGCCCACCCCGAGGGGTATCGCAAGGCCCTGAGGTTGATGAAGCTGGGGGAGAAATTCGGCAAGCCCATCATTAACTTCATCGATACCCCGGGGGCCTATCCCGGGATCGGGGCGGAGGAGAGGGGTCAGGCCGAGGCCATTGCCCGGAACCTGCGAGAGATGTCCGAGCTGAAGGTGCCCATCATCGTGGTCATCAGCGGGGAGGGAGGCTCCGGAGGGGCGTTGGCCCTGGGGGTGGGGGATGTGGTCCTCATGTTGGAATATGCCATCTATTCGGTCATCACCCCCGAGGGGTGCGCGGCCATCCTCTGGAGGGATCAGGCGAAGGCCCCGGATGCAGCCCAGGCCCTCGGCCTCACCGCCGAGATCTTGAAGGGGTTTGACCTGATCGATGAGATCGTGCCCGAGCCCATGGGGGGTGCCCATCGAGATCCCGCCGGGGCGTCCAGCCTCCTGAGGCCTTATCTGGTGCGACATCTGGAGGCATTACAGGGAATAGAGATCGGCAAGCTGTTGGAGCGGAGATACCAGAGGCTGCGAAAGATGGGAAGGTTCGGCGGCGACTGAGGATGGGGGCCATGGATCCTTGGAAGAAGCTTCCTTTTTTTTCCTCCCTGAGTGATAAAGAACTGGCGGAGGTAGTCGTCCCTCTCTTCCAAGAGGAGAGATACCGGGAGGACGAGTACCTGTTTTACGAGGGCGATCCCCCCCAGGGCCTGTTCATTCTGAGAGAAGGAAAGGTGAAGATCATCAAACACTCCACCCGGGGCAAGGATACCATCCTTCGCCTCCTCGGCCCCGAGGAGATGTTCGGAGAAGTTGCCTCCCTGGATGGAGGACCGTACCCAGCCTCCGCCCAGGCCCTGGAGGATACCGTCGTCTTCCACCTTTCACAGCGGGATTTCCTACGCCTGCTCCAAGGTTATCCCTCCATCGCCCTGAGGGTCATTGAGGATCTGGGGCGGAAGCTTCGGGACGCCCACGATCTCATCCGGGCCCTGACCACCGAGACGGTGGAGAAGCGGATTGCCACCGTCTTGCTGAAGCTTTCGGAGAAGTTGGGAAAGGTAGAAGAGAGGGGGATCCGGCTGAGGATCCACCTGAGCCGTCAAGATCTGGCGGATATGGCTGGAACAACCATCGAGACCGCCATTCGGGTCCTGAGCAAGTTCACCAAGGACCGCCTCTTGACGAAGGAAGGCAAGAACATCATCATCCTGGATCGCGCGGCCCTGGCCGCACTGAGCCGTTCCTCCTTGCCCAGATGATGAGGGAAGAGTCCATGCCCACTTTGGTTGACCCTTACGCCCGAACCATCGACTACCTGAGGATCTCGATCACCGACCGCTGCAACCTGCGCTGTCTTTATTGTATGCCTTCCGGAGGCGTACGGGTGATCCCCCGCGAAGAACTCCTCCATTATGAAGAGATCCATCGGGTCGTGACCCTGGCCATTGGCATGGGGGTCAAGAAGGTGCGGATTACCGGGGGAGAGCCCCTGGTCCGCTCGGGCGTCATCCCCCTTATTGCCTCCCTGGCCGAGATCCCAGGGCTGGAGGATATTAGCCTTACCACCAATGGGACCCTGTTGGAGGCCTTTGCGCGTCCGCTCAAGGAGGCGGGATTGAAGAGGGTCAATGTGAGCCTCGACACCCTGGACCCCAAGAAATACGCCCACATCACCCGGGGAGATGAGCTTTCCCAGGTCTGGAGGGGGATCCGCCGGGCCCTGGAAGAGGATCTGACGCCGCTCAAGATCAACATGGTGGTGATTCGGGGTCTCAATGACGGAGAGGTTGAGGATTTCGCACAACTAACCCTGAGGGAGCCGATCAACCTGCGTTTCATCGAGTTCATGCCGGTGGGGGCTCGAGACTTCTGGAGGCCGGATCGCGTGGTGAAGTTGGGGGAGATCAAGGGCAAGATCGATCACCTGGGAAGGTTGGAGCCGACCAAGATCAGAGGGAATGGCCCGGCCCGCTATTTTTACCTCCCACGGGCGCTGGGGACCGTGGGTTTCATCGGGGCCTTCAGCGACCACTTCTGCGCCTCCTGCAACCGATTGCGCCTCACCTGCGATGGCCGGCTAAGGCCCTGTCTATTTTCTGAATCGGAGATCGACCTGCGAGGCCCACTGCGGCGGGGGTGCCGAGATGAGGAGTTAGCAGCCCTGTTCCTTCGGGCCAAACAGGAGAAGCCCCTTTCCCATTCTCTGCGGGAGGAGCCGCCGAAACATTGGAGAAGGCCCATGTCAGAAATTGGTGGGTGAGGCGCAATTTTTTGGCTTGACCCGGGAGCTGAATCTGTTATAATAATTGACAATCAAGAATGATTAAACACATGAAGAGCCATCTGTATCCGCTGCTGTCAACCTTCCGCGGTGCTTCTCTAACTTACCCCGGCATATCCTATTCATTTCGATCCACCGATCCCATTTCCTTATTCCCCCTAGTCTCTTTATTATGGAAAGGAGCCGCTCAATGGGAGAGACCGAGGCAGAACTCTTTGGCCGCCTCAAGGAGGAGAATTTAGATTTTCGCCGGCTCGCGGAAAAACACCGGGAGTTCGATCTCAAGATCGGAGAATTCGATCGGGTCTATTATTTGACCAGCGAGCAAGAGCGAAAACGGAAAGAGCTTCAAAAGATGAAGCTCAAGATCAAGGATCAGATGTACGCCATCATGCGCCAATACCGAGGCCAATGAAGCAATTTTCGCACTTAGATGCCAAGGGCAAGGCCTCCATGGTGGATGTCAGCGCAAAGCCGGAAACCCTCCGTGAGGCGGTCGCCAAGGGATCGATCCTGATGGGCAAGGAGACCCTGAGGGCGATCCGAGACAAAAAGGTCCCCAAGGGTGATGTCCTCACCGTGGCCAAGATCGCCGGCGTCATGGCGGCGAAGGAAACCCCCCATCTCATCCCCCTCTGCCATTCAATTCTATTATCGAATGTAGACCTCACCTTCAAAATCAACGCCCGAGCCAGCAAGATTGAGATCGAATCCCAGGTGAGGACCATCGGTCGAACGGGAGCAGAGATGGAGGCCTTGACCGCGGTGGCCGTGGCCGCCCTGGCCATTTACGATATGTGCAAGGCCGTCGACAAGGAGATGACCATCGGAGAGATCCGATTGATCTCCAAAAAGGGAGGGAGAAGCGGGACCTATCAGAGGGCCCAATGAGAGAGTAGAATTCCCCCTCCCCTCAGAGGAGACGCGCATGAGAGAATCCCCTTCTCCGGCTGCACCCCCCCGCCCCCGCTCTTGCCTCCTTTATTCCCCCCAATTTTCCATATATCAGTACGGACCCTCCCATCCCCTGAAGAATGAAAGGCTGGCCCTCACCTTCCGTCTGATGGAGGCCTACGGGCTCCTGCACCTGGAAGGGGCCGAGGTGAAAGAGCCCAGGTGGGCGGAAGAAGCGGATCTCGTGCTCTTCCACCACCCGGAATACCTCCAGGCCCTGCAGGTGGCAGAGGCAGGGATCTCCTTCCCTTCTGCCCCTGCCTACGGCTTGGGAACCCCTGATGATCCCATCTTCCCCGGCGTCTATTCCTGGTCCCTCTTGGTCACCGGGGCCTCCCTCTCCGCCGCGGAGGCGGTTGAGGAGGGAGGATTTGATTTCGCCTTCAATATGGCGGGCGGCCTCCATCATGCCCACGCGGGCCGTGCCGCCGGCTTCTGCTACCTCAACGACCCGGCGGTGATGATCCACTCCCTTCTTGGGCGCGGGAGGCGGGTGGCCTATCTGGACCTGGACGCCCACCATGGAGATGGGGTGCAGGAGGCCTTCTACGATACAGATCAGGTCCTGACGATTTCCTTGCACGAGTCAGGGGATACCCTTTTCCCCGGCACCGGTTTTCCCTACGAGATGGGTTGGGGAAAGGGGATGGGTTATTCGGTTAACCTCCCCTTCTGTCCCGGGACCGATGATGAGATCTACCTGTGGGCCTTCGAGGAGGTCGTCCCGCCCCTGCTCGGATCCTTCGCCCCGGATGTCCTGGTCACCCAACTGGGGATCGATGCCCACCGCTCGGACCCCCTCTCCAACCTCTCCCTGACCCTCCAGGGATTTGGGAAGGCGGTCACCAGGGTCCGGGGGGTGGCAGGGAAATGGATCGCCCTGGGGGGCGGGGGGTACAACCTCAGCAATGTGCCGAGGGCCTGGACCCTGGTCTGGGCGATCATGAACGACCGGGAGCTGGATCCAGCCCTGCCCCAGGAGTTCCTGGAGGCCGCTCGATCCTCCGGCTTCACCGAGGAACAATTGTGGGATCCGCCCGGTTCCGAGCCGCGATGCAGCAACACGGCCGCGCTCCGCTACGCCCAGGAGCAGGTGGAATTCATCAAGAGGAATCTATTCCCCATCCACGGGCTGGCCTAGGGACAGGGGAGATCGCCTAAGGCGGCTCGCCCACCAGGCGGCAGGGGTGGAGCCGGAGACCATAGACTACGGACTGGAGCTCTCTCCGGCCTTGCAGGCCTCGCTTCCCCGTCTGGTCCAGGCAGCCGGAGAGATCATCGCCCAGTGGAAGAGACAAGCGAGCCCACCGGGGCAGCCCTAACGTCAGAGATCACCGGCGTGGGGCCCTGAGACCTCTTTCCCCTTTAACATCGGTCCACTACTTGTTCTTCCCCCTCCCTTTGTGGGTGCGCGGTGGGGGAGTGGTGGGAGCGCTGTAATAGACTTCATTTGAAAAATCGCTTTGCATGGCAGAGGCGTTGTACGCTGTGACCGCGAAGTAGTAGAGCACACCCTCTTGCAGTCCCGAAACCACACAACCCGTCGCAGGCCCGACATCCACCGCGTACAGGTAAGATCTGCTGCCCGTGCCATAGTGGACCGTGTAACCGCCGATATCGGGTTCGGGGTTCTGATCCCACGCCAGTTGGACTTGGGCCGCATCGGCCTCTTGGGATGGGAGAGGAGAGAGAGGGGCCAGGGCAACGAGGGCGATAAGCAACAGAAGGCAGCAACGGTTAGGGGCGCCGCCTCGCGGGCGACCTATCCGCAGGTGCGCAATTATGAGCATGTCGGCACCTCCTTTTGAAGTCCCTAAGCCATGCGAACTTCAGCGCCAAGGAGGTGCTGACTTCGCCCGGCAGCCCTGCTACCATATCCCTTAGAGGATTCAGGCCAGTGGCTTTGCGTCCCGCCCTTTCGGGATGGTTTGCCTTTTTCAGGTTTCGATTCTCAATGGGTGTACTTCGAGAAGGGACTTGTCTCCCCGTCCTGTCAGGCAGCAAGATCTGCGCCAAGCACGGCAACGATCCCCCACCTTTCCCCCTGGCCTTGACTACATGCGCCCTTGAGAGCCCGAGGACACGGGAGCCACACCTCCCTTGTCCGGAGCCAGTGTTACTCCCAGGTAATAGTTTGGGGGGTCTTCTCCCTATCAAGTGGGTAAAAAAGCGCTTTTGGTTCCCGTAACTCCTTGACCTGCAAGGGACGACGCTCTATTGAGCTTCGAGAAAATGTGATATGAAATCCGCATGCGAAAATCCAAACGTCTGTGGGATACGTATCGGTTTCCTGGATTCTGGCCTGAGCACAAGGTTGTCGGGGTTTTCGGGGACCCGTACGCTCTGGTCATCCGGCTGCGACGCCGGGGGAAAAAACGGTCTGCGGCACCTGCGGTCGTACCCATCGGGTGTTTTACGACCGGAAGGTGCGGCGGGTGCGGGACCTTGCCTGTGGAGATCGGCGCATCTATCTGGACGTGGAGGTTCGGCGGGTCTTCTGCCGAAGCTGCGGAAAGGTGAAGCAGGAGCGCCTGGAGTGGTTGGCCGACCATCCCTTCCACACGAAGCGGTTTGCCCTCTGGGTAGGTCGGCGATGTCGCGTGGCCACGATTCGAGATGTCGCCCGCGAAGCCCATTTGGACTGGAAGACGGTCAAGACGTTGGAGAAGCAGTACATGGCGGAGCAGTTGCGGCGGGCCGGGACGCCGGCTCCCCAGATCGTCGGTATCGACGAGCTGTCCATCCGCAAGGGGCACACCTACCGCATCGGGGTGAGCGATCTGGTCAGAGGCCGTCCCATCTGGTTTGGCGGCACGGATCGTTCGGAAGCGAGCCTTCACCTGTTCTTCGAGTGGCTGGGGCCGAAGAAGAGCTGCAAGATACGACTGGTGATCATGGACATGTGGAAGCCGTTTCGCAACGCCTGCTCCACCTATGTGCCGAACGCTGCCATTCTGTACGACAAGTTTCATGCGATGCGCCACCTGAATGAGGCCCTGGATAAAGTGCGCCGCAGCGAGTATGCAAGGCTCTCGGGAGCAGACCGGAAGTTCATCAAGGGGCAGCGGTACACTTTGTTGTCCCACCGGGAGAATCTGACGCTTGATGGGAAGCGAGTCCTCAAGACGCTGCTCAAGGCGAACCAGCGGCTACACACAGCCTACCTCCTCCAGGAGTCTTTCGGCCAACTCTGGGACTACCGTCGCGAAGCCTGGGCACGGAAGTTCTTCGATAACTGGCGTGCTTCCCTGGAGGGTCAACGACTCGAGCCCTTCGAGAAGTTCGCCAAGATGATCGACAAGCACTGGGACGGCATCGCTGCTTACTGCCGGCCGGAAAACAAGGTCTCGCTCGGCTTTGTGGAAGGGCTCAACAACAAGATCCGGGTGATTCAACGCCGCTCCTACGGGCTGAGAGGTGAAGAATATCTCCGCCTGAAAATCCTTACCTGCATGCTCCCGGAGATCTGAAAATGCCCTCAACTTACCCACTCACTTTGGAGATGAGCCAGTTTGGGAAAGAAAATGCCCTCCCCACCACCTTCCTCCAGGCCGAGTCTTACTCGGTCAATCCTCCTGAGGTCCCACGATCCACTCCGGGGAAACGACCACCTTGACCTCCCTCTAATGGGATGTGTCGGCCGCCTGCCATCGGTGAATTGGCCATTTCACAACTCCTGCGCAAAAGAAAAGGGCCATCCGAGGGCGGATGACCGAGAGATCTGTAAGTTACTATAACAATTGACCAAATAGCTGGTGCCGCCCCGCAGAATCGAACTGTGCACACCAGGATCTTCAGTCAATTCCGAAAATGTGGCGATTTCCCATCGATTTCAAGCACTTAAATATCAACCAGTTACAAAGGTCAAGTTGGAATAGCTTGGGTTATCTTGGGTTATTTTCGGTTCGGACGGGCACAATTTGGGCACAGTCCCCACCGGCTCGGTGGTGGGGATGAGTCCCCGCCCCCCTTCTCCTCTCAAGTGCTGCTGGACTACCCTCTCCTGCCCGGATTCAAGAAAAAAAGTTGACAACCAGCCCTGATTAGGATTAAATAGCCGATGAAAAGGGGATCATCCTTCAAAGGTTCGCGCTAACTCGCAGGGATATAGGTTACTTTGCCGCCTTTTGGCAGGAGGTGGAAGAGAAGAGGCACCGGATAGATTTCTTATCTAAAGACCACGGCGCTTTTTGTGTCTGTGGGTAGAACCCAGGCATTAAGCCACAGGGGGGCGTTTAGGGATAAGAGGCAGGGGGGGGACTTGAGTCTTAGAAATACAAGAACTGGAAAAGTCCAATTTTTTGGAGACCATTCTCAAATCCAAAAGAGAGGGAGGTGATTGACAAGGTTTGCCTACCTGAAACAGTCAAGGGAGTTTAGCACAGCCCCAGGTTGCAATTCAAGGAGGAAAAGAGATGAGAAAATTCGTTCTCTTGGGTTTATTTGGGCTTTTCATTTTGGCGTTTAGTGCTGCACCAGCGGTGATGCGGACAGCGCTGGCCTTAGAGCCAATAGACTCCACAGGACTTCAGGTAGTTAACGGCAGGGATGTGCCCCCGCAAGGTGCGAAGCAGTACGAAGCCGACCACCGTCATACTCCAGCCATTCGGGTCAAACCTGGAGAGAAATTTGTGATCATGACGGAAGACAATACGGATGGGCAGTTTCTGGTTGACGGTCATTACAAAATCGTTCCGAAGTGGGACCTCGAAGTCTTCCAACACAACCCTATGAACGCCAATCCATCTGCTGGTCCGATCTACATCGAAGGATGCACGAAGAACGATGTCATAGCGGTCCACATCCACTCCGTCAAGCCAGAGGCGGAAGGCTATACAGCTCGATACCCGAACGACGTGAAGGAGGCCTCTCTTTTGCGCAAGTACCCTCAGCTCGATCCACCCTCTATTCACCCCATCAAGCACCTTTCCGGGCCTAGCGGGACGACCAGGGACGGGGTGGCCGTATATGGCAAGTATAAGTGGGACCTGGATCCCTATATCGGCACACTGACCCTTGCGCCCGAGCGAGAGGTGCAGTCATTCCTGCTCGTGAGGGGGCCTTATGGCGGGAACTTTGACGTTCGCGACTTCAGGCAAGGATCTACCGTCTACTTGAATTCTTACAACGAGGGCGGCCTCCTCTACGCCGGCGATTGCCACGCCTCGCAGGCGGACACGGAGTACCATGGCCTCGCAGACGAGTGCCGCTCTGAATATGTTCTGAGCTGTGAGATCATCAAGAACAAGCGACTCCCCCACGCGCGCATCAAGACGCGCGATGGAAGGCTCGTCGGTCTTTGCGAAAACGGTTTCACCCAGGAAGCAATTGGTGAAGCCCGGCTGAACCTGTTCGATTGGCTGGTGGAGGAGTACGGCTGCGACCCGGCCGACCTGTACGCCCTTATGGCGGCCGCCGAGCCATTCAAGGTCGAGTTTTACCAGGGACCTGGTCCCGGCGCTTCGTGGGGCGTCCAGACGCTCGGGGTTTCGGTACCCGAAAGCTTTATTCTGGGTAAGGGATGGAAGAGGACGCCCTGAGAAGGAAAAAAGCTTTCTATCTCAGCATCATTTTCTGCTTCCGTGCGTGAGTAACGGAATCGACCCCTGGGGATTGAGCCTATAGCGGGCATTTCAGGAAAAGAGCGACGCCGGCCAAGAAGATAATTTCCCGGTCGTTTCAGTTACCGTTTTGGAGGAGGGAGCATTCCCTCCTCCCTCCTTTTGCGCTTTCACTTCTTGCGATGTGCCAGCCGCTCTGCGGAAAAGGAGTCAGGACCAAAAAGAAAAAAGGGGGCGGAGGTGGGCCGTTACTTGGAGTGACCACTTCGGCCGTCAACCGGCTGGCAGCCTCTAAAGAGGTGGGAGGGCCCAGGGAAGCAGTCGGAGTATTGGACGATCGTGAAAACCGGTTTCATTTTGGTGACAGCGGAAAAGAAAAAGGGGCTGCGCATCTCGTAACCCTTTGATTTCAGTAGAGCCGGCGGGGGGACTTGAACCCCCGACCTGATGATTACGAATGGATTCCAGAGGAGGATGAGGTTTTTCGCGTATTTGGTAACTGCTTGCTGCTGTTGGAAAAAAGGGGGCATCAGGTAAAATCACTTTTGTCGTTTTTGCCCCTGTTTTCCGGTGTATGGTGCACAAAAAGTGCACAGAGATGGACGGGGCAGGCGAGAACTCGCCTGCCTCTTTTCTTTCTGAGATGCCGCGACCTCCCCCATATATCCGAATGATGCAAAAAGCCATTGACAACCTGCCCTGATGGGATTAAATAGCCAATGAAAAGGGGATCATCCTTCAGAGATTCGGGCTAACTCGCAGGGACATAGGTTACTTTGCCGCCTTTTGGCAGGAGGCAGGAGGTGGAAGAGAAGAGGCACCGGATAGATCGTTCGGCCAAAGATCCCGGTGCCTTTGTGTTTAGGGAGGGTAAAGCAGGATTCAGGTTAATAAGCCTCCCTCCTATTTTCCCCCCTGGTCTGTTTCAGGGGGCGATGGCAGAATTGCTGGGAAGGCACTTCAAATCGAGCAAGGTAACGTGAGAAAGCCGATTGTTAACAAAATAGACCTGACCCTCTTCCCCCCTCGACCCTCTTCCCCCCTCTGACCCTCTTCCCCCCTCGGCGATTTCCCATCGATTTCAAGCACTTAAATATCAACCAGTTACAAAGGTCAAGTTGGAATAGCTTGGGTTATCTTGGGTTATTTTCGGTTCGGACGGGCACATTTTTGGGCACAGTCCCCACCGGCTCGGTGGTGGGGATGAGTCCCCGCCCCCCTTCTCCTCTCAAGTGCCCGTGGACTACCCTCTCCTGCCCGGATGCAAGAAAAACCATTGACAACCAGCCCTGATAGGATTAAATAGCCGATGAAAAGGGGATCGTCCTTCAAAGGTTCGCGCTAACTCGCAGGGATATAGGTTACTTTGCCGCCTTTTGCCAGGAGGTGGAAGAGAAGAGGCACCGGATAGATCGTTCGGCCAAAGGTCCCGGTGCCTTTTGTGTTTGCGGGACAATCTGGAAAAGAATTGTGAAGGACGGGAGATGGCAATATAGGCTGCCCCATGAACTCGCGGAGATATGCTTGACAAAACCTAATCCGCAAAAGGTTCGAATTCAGACACAGGGATGCAGTCCAAACCACCGAAGGTGTATGCACTGTTCCAAGAGCTGAGGAAGGTGAAGGTTTGGGAAACCGAAGGAAAGCATTTCTCTGAGGGGATGCACGGATGAAAGACGAAAATAAGAGAAAGGACCAGTTAATGCAGGAATTGACCCAACTGCGCCAACAGATCGCTGAACTGGAGACCTGGAAGGCGGAGCACAATCGGGCGGAGGAGGCACTGCGGGAATCTGAAGAAAGATACCGCCTACTCGCTGAGAATGTGACCGATGTCATCTGGACCATGAATATGGATCTACGCGTTACCTACGTCAGTCCCTCCATCAAGAATTTGGTAGGCTTCAGTGTGGAAGAGGCAATGGCCATGAGTCTACCAGAAATCTTAGCTCCTGCTATGATTGATATTGCTAAGAAAGCCTTTGAGGAGGGATTGGCCATAAAAAGAATGAAGCAAAACGAGCCGATCGAGCCACGGATCATGGTCCTCGAGCTTAATTGTAAGGATGGTTCCACGAAGTGGGCTGAGTCTACCATAACCATCCTGCATGGCCCGGATGGTCAACCTATCGGTATTCAGGGAGTCACACGCGACATCACCGAGCGCAAGAGGGCCGAGGAGGAGCTCCAGAAGTCAACGGAGTTTATTGAAACCGTATTCGACAGCATCGACGATCCCCTGTGTGTTATAGATACGAGCAATTTTGAGATCGTGGGGGCGAACAGGGCTTTCTTAGAGAGATATCTGGGAGGAGAGAACTTCTTCGGAAGGTACTGCTACGAGGTAACCCACCGCAGATCCGAACCGTGCAAGCCTCCCAATGATCCGTGCCCTTTAGTGGAAACACTAAGGACGGGCGCCCATTCATCAGCCGAGCATATGCACTACAATAGATTTGGGGAAAAGGCATATTTCGAGATTTTGACTTCTCCCATAAGAAATGAAAAGGATGAGATACGTCAAGTCGTTCATGCGGCCCGAGACATCACCCAGCGCCGGTGGGCCGAGGAGGCCCTCCGTCAGAAGGAAGAACGTTACCGGGCCGTGGTGGAGCAATCCGCGGACGCCATCTATATAGTGGATGTGGAAAGCCGAAGAGTCCTGGAATCTAATAGGGCGTTCCAGGAGATGCTGGGTTATTCTGCGGAGGAGATTCAGCGATTGTCGATTTATGATTATGTAGCATCCGACAAGGAGGACATCGATCGGCGATTTCGAGAGGTCGTGAGGGGGAAACGCCCGGTTAGTTTTGAGAGGCGAGTCCGCAGGAAGAATGGTTCCTTGGTTGACGTTTGGATCAGCACCAATCTTATTTCCTATGCAGGAAGAGAAGTGATATGCGTCATGGCTCGCGACCTCGCTGAAAAGAAGGCCCTGGAGACCCAATTACTTCGTGCCAACCGGATAGAGGCCCTCGGCCAGTTGGCCGGGGGGATCGCCCACGACCTGAACAATATCCTCTCCCCTATCCTGATGAATGTCGAGCTGCTTCAACGGAACCTCCCGGATGACCGAAGCCAGAACATGCTCTCTTCCATTGCCTCCACCGCCCAGCGGGGGGCCGATATTGTGAGACAGATCCTCACCTTTGCTCGGGGGATGGGAGGAGAACGTCTCCCAGTCTCCCCTAAGTACCTGCTGAAGGAGATGGAAACCTTCGTCAAGGAGACCTTTCCCAAATCCCTTCAGATCTTGACCAAGATCCCTCCGGACCTCTGGTCCATTGCCGGCGATACCACCCAGCTCTACCAAGTGCTGCTTAACCTTTGCCTCAACGCCAAAGACGCCGTGCCGAAAGGAGGAACCTTGAGCCTTTCGGCAGAGAATGTGCTTTTGGATGAGGCCTATGCCAAGATGCATCTGGACGCCCATCCTGGACCCTATGTGGCCTTGGCTGTTTCCGATACCGGAAGGGGCATAGCAGCCGAGATCCGCGATCGGATCTTCGATCCCTTCTTCACCACCAAGGAGAAGGGGCAGGGCACTGGGCTGGGCCTCTCCACGGTCCATGGTATCGTCAAGGGCCACGGTGGATTCGTGAGGGTGTATTCCGAGGCGGGGAAGGGCACACAATTCAAGGTCTACTTGCCTGCTTCTCCGGCCCCAGAGACTATTCAAATTGAAGAGGAGCCAGGTCCCTTGGCTCTCGGGAACGAAGAGCTGATCTTGGTGGCGGAGGATGAAGCCTCCATCCGGGAGAGCATAAAGATCATCCTGGACGCTCATGGGTATCGACCAATACTTGCCTCAGATGGAGCAGAGGCTATCTACCTCTATTCCCAGCATGGGAAAGAGATCCAGGCGGTGATCACCGATATGGCCATGCCCTTCATGGACGGCCCGTCCACCATCCGAGTCCTGCAGAGGATAAACCCCCAGGTTAAGATCATTGCCATCTCCGGCATGGACTATGACCGGCTATTGACGGATGCCAGCGAGAATGTGAAAGCCTTCCTTCCTAAGCCCTTTACCACCAAGAGATTGCTGAGGACTCTGAGGGAGGTGCTAGGGGGTTGAGAAAGCGGCCCTGGTTAGAATTCCGAAATGAGGCAAAGACGATTGTCATCCATAGATAGTGAGCATTTACTATATGTTCAAGCATGGCATATGTGTCTTCGTGAATGCCAGTCAATTCCGAAAATTTGGCGATTTCCCACCAATTCCAAGCAGTTAGAAATCAAGCAGTTACAGAGGGCACTTTGGATTAGCTTGGGAGATTTGGGAAGATGTTTGGTTTGGATGGGCACAATTTGGGCACAGTCCTAAGCGCTGGGGGGGTGGGGAAAAATGCCTGCCCTCTTTTCTTCTCTCAGGTGACCGTGACCTGCCCTCTCATACCGGAGCATCCAAAAAGCCATTGACAACCAGCCCTGATAGGATTAAATAGCCGATGAAAAGGAGATCATCCTTCAAAGGTTTGCGCTAACTCGCAGGGATATAGGTTACTTTGCCGCCTTTTGGCAGGGGGTGGAAGAGGAGAGGCACCGGATAGATCTTTCAGACCGAGATCGCGGTGCCTTTTGTGTTTTGAGTACGATGTCCTCCAGAATTCCAAGGGCACCAAACTTAATTCCCGAGCCAATGGGTGGACAGAAAGAATGAGCCTGCTGTCATGGTATGGGAGTGGATCGAGCGAGATCCCTGGGAAGGGGGCAGTTGCCAACCTCTCATGGTTGTAAATGGGCGCGAGCGGGGGTCTTATGCGGAAACCATATAAGACCCTGGATTCTGGGTGGAAGGGCTTAACTTTCTATTATATCTAAGTTTTATTGGCATTACTACCTGGTGTCTCATGCCGACAAATAACAGTTATGGGTTCTTATACGGAAACCATATAATCATCCATAGTTAGGCGCCTAGCGCAAAGTCAGGAAGAGCGGTCTCACATGCAGAGCTTGGACAGCGGACATACACGAGATGCGTACACCGCATGCTGGGCGCTCTGGCCGAACCCAGATCATGAGACGTTACCGATCCAGCGAGCGATCGACCAATCCCTGTCTGGATACCTGTTCTACCCGGAGCCCGAATGGCCGAAACATGGTTACCGCCCCCCAGAAAACTTTCCCTTGCTCGGCGCATGGCGTAACACTTCGGGAACCGTTTTCGCGTTCCTTCTTAATTCTGATCCAGATGCTCCGCAAGTGCAACCACGTCAAGTCCTCCTCTACGTTGCCGGTGAGAAGGACGCCGTGGAGGAGGTTGGTGGACGGGTTACCGCACTCAAGTCGGTACTAGCGAAATCGGAACGGAGAGAAATGCTCGCCCGGTATGCGGAGCGCCGGCTAGACGATGAATACAAATCCAAGTCTGTCTCGAAGCTGGTGGGTCTCGTTGGCCTCTTTACCGTGGTGATTAATGGCTTCTCGCTGTACCTTCGGCAGCTGCCGTCGCCCGAATTTGCGAGCGCGAAGCTAGTCTCAATATACCAGCTCTTGGTAGGGGCGATTCATTTTGCCGCTCTCTCTTTGCTGTTGATTATCACAATAATAGGCATCGGGTATGTCATTCGCTACGGCATTTTGATGCTACGAAGGTTTTAAACATGGTATCTCCAAAGAAAAGCTGGAAAGTAAAAACTTACTTTGCTCAGAAGCGATTTTTCGATCTGCTTTTCGCTATCCCCAATCTCTTCCTAAACGCGCCCCTGTTTTTGATCATCGCATTAGCGATCAAGCTCGAGAGCCCGGGTCCGATCTTCTTTCGGCAAGTCCGTGTTGGGTTGAGGGGCAAGAAATTTGAGTACCTGAAGTTCAGGACGATGCATATCGAGGCCGCTGATATCCCAACAGGGCCTGTCTTTAAGATTGCTTCAGATCCTCGGATTACCAGAGTGGGGCGCTTCTTGAGGCGGACCGCACTCGATGAACTCCCTGCACTAATCAATGTGCTATACGGTGACATCAGTCTCGTGGGGCCACGTCCGGCGTTTCCTTTCGAGGTTGAGCACTACTCCCAGAAACAGCTAAAGCGACTTGACATAAAGCCTGGGATGACAGGTTATTGGCAAGTATTCGGAAGGAAAGAAGGAATCTTCGATCTAAAGAAGATGATTGACATGGACCTCGAATATGCAGAAAAGCGTTCTCTCGCCTTAGATTTCAGAATTCTGCTGAGGACAATCTTGATGGGAATACAAAGCAGGAGTGCATACTGATGCAGGTATTCCCTGAAGCACAACGTGGTCTAACTAATGACTCTGAATGTCCATCGCCTAACAACCGGCTGGAGAGGGACGCGGCTCAAAGTGCCGCGCCCCTCAGCCGGGTCGTGTGCGCCGGGCATGGCGCACGACTTCCGGGGTGGAAGTCCCCGGACCAGGTGTACGTGGAGCCGGAGGGTAGAAGGGCACGCTTCTCGTCTTTCGCCCCTATGTATATTCCAAAAAGCGAAAAGCGTCAGATAGGAGGCCTAATGACCGAAAGATGGTCTCAAGCTCTGCGCGCCGTCTGCGGTTGCCGCTCAATTCCGCCATTATGTGTATCAGGAGAAGGTGATAGATGTCCATGACAGAAGATGAATATGCCTACGATGAGTACATGGCTCAACTTTACGAGGAACATAAGGCGGAGGCAATAGAGGAGTTCACATACGAACGTCTCCAGTCTTATTACAGTGGCAATAGGCTTTTGGCAGAACCAGCTTTCTGCATGCTCAGCGAAGCTCAAAATCTGATAGAAGTGAATGCCACTGCCGGGTTTATTTTTGGAGCTATCGCGATGGAAGTGGGATTGAAGGAAACGCTGCTGAAACCAATAGTTTTCGGGCTTGTCCACGTTGCCTCGTCTGCTTCTCTGGTGACCAACTTGGTTATGTCGCATCAGAGTATGGATCGATACAAAGAGCTTCTCTTGCAGATTCTAAGTGACCACGGGGGAGTAGACCTCCAGAGCTATAAGAGGCCAGGCTCAAGCAAGACCATATGGGAAGAGATAAAGAACGTACAAACAAAAAGGAACTCGATATTACATACGGCTCAAACGGCTTCTCACGAAGAAGCTGCTCTTGCTCTCGGTGTTGCTTCGACTATCATTGGAGAATTGTTTCACGCAGTTGTAATGCGAATGGGTCTCCATCTACATGATGGGTTCAGAGTCTGCGATGACTGGAAATGCAAGTACGAAGGCACAGAAATGGAGAAGATATTTAAAGCCACATAAGAGCCTGTTGCGCGAATGCCCGTATTGATGCTTGAAATTTGCAGATCCGGGGTAGCGGTGCCGTTATTGATGGCCTGATCACGGAGAAGGGGGAAAGAAAGCCTTCGTTCTTCTCCGTTACACCGTC
>Ga0315289_10000209_pt1 | contig 93062 bp, 119 predicted proteins | sample YL17G11_40_MG_FD_203452 | JGI IMG/M metagenome (GOLD analysis project Ga0315289, IMG submission 203452) | Sediment microbial communities from Yellowstone Lake, YNP, Wyoming, USA - YL17G11_40 | ecosystem: Environmental > Aquatic > Freshwater > Lake > Sediment | place: USA: Wyoming | collected...
GGCCAACTGGACGCATTGAATGCGCAACATCTGCCGGCCCTCCCCCTGAGGCCCACCGCCCCTTTGCTCGACCTCGACAACGGCTTGGTACATCGTCAGGCTCCGCCCCTCCCCTGGGGCCTCCCCTCCCCGGCCGACCTCCCAGCCCGCTCCCCCGTCCAAGCCTTGTACCCTTCGCATCGTTGATCAAGCCTTGTACCCTTCGCATCGTTGAGCAGGGATGACACCTGCCCCCAGTTGATTTGCATCGTTGGTTTCGCCGCTCAAGAACTGCGCCCTGGTCCTTGTACCACCTGTCCTCCCTCCGGCCTCCCCTCCCATCGCTCTGTTCGCCTCGCCGCGTTCCTGCTGGGATTCCGGTCAAGACTTCAGTGCCCGTCCCCATACCCTTTCAGGGCAATCGTGACACGAAACTTGATCAGTTTGCTCAGGTCTGACATCCCCTGGCCCATGGGGTAGGATAAGGTATGCGAAGGTAGGATAAGCGCCAGCGCCTTCCCTACTCCAGCGGCCAAGGTAGGATAATGCAGGACGCATATCCTACCCCGTCAGACGACAGGGGCCAAAGTAGGATAAACAGGGACGCATATCCTACCTAGGCTGATACTTCCCTACTGTAGCATACCTTTCCCTACCTTGACAGCCTAGGTAGGGAATACAGCGACGCATATCCTACCCCGTCAGATACAGTCGGTGTTTATCCTACCCCGTCAGATACAGTCGGTGTTTATCCTACCCCGTCAGATACAGTCGGTGTTTATCCTACCGCGTCAGACGGGGTAGGATAAGGTATGCTTAGGTAGGTCAAGGTCAGCCGCGTATCCTACCTTGGGCGTCCAGTCAATGCAGTGGGTAGCCCATCCGGCCCCAGCTCCGCCCATCCGGTTGAAGCGCGTCCCATCTGCTGGTGCCTGGGCGACCGGCCGCGAACCTCGGTTCACCGCCCCTCCCATCTGCTACCTGATGGGCTCAACCCAGTGAGTGTGGCCCGCTGATGGGACGGTGTGGCCTCCCATCACCACAGGTTGGGTAGCTGTGGGTCCTGATGGGTGCCCCATCACCGCTGTGGGTCGGCCACCAGAGCCCATCAAGGCTGCATCGAGGCCATCGCCGCCGACCTCGGCCCATCACGTTGCCATGGCTGTACATCAGGTGCCACCAGGTGCCCATCATGTGGAGCCTGGGCCCATCCCGTCCGGCTTGGGCCGGTGGTGTCGCCCACCTGATCTGGATTGGGCCCATCCCAGGCCTTGTGGGTCGGCTTGGGCCACTGTGGACCTCCCAACACTGCTGTGGGTCGCCCATGATGGCTGTGGGCCGCCCATCAGGTGCCATCAGTGCCCAACACGTGCCATCAGGGTGCCAGGCCTGCCCATCAGGTGCCAGCACGTTGCCATTGGTGTGGATGAGGCTCAGCCAGCCGCCGGTCGGCCGTGGCTGAGGCCTGTGGGTTGTGGGTTGGGTGCGCATCCAGGTGCTGTGGGCCTGGTGGCACCGCTGCAAGGGGTTGGCACCCTGGCATCCCCTGCATTGTGATGGATGATGGGTGTGTCGTCCAGTGCTGGTGGCTGGTGGTGTGACAGGGCCACGTGTGCTGTGAGTGGCAGGGGGACCCACCACACTCCCGACGCACCATCCTTCAATACAGCCCAAGCTGGGGACCTCCCGCCGCCCTTCCGGCACTCCACCATCCTACATCTCCGGCCAAACGCTGGTGCTTGGCGAGGGTACACGCTACATAATCCTGCTTGGACTCTACCATCTCCTGTAGTCTCCCCTCCCCCTAGGTGTACGGATACCCATCCTGATACCTGTAGACCTTCCCTACATCTCCTAGCACTCTGCATCCCCTGAACCATCCTTCCCCCTTCCCCTCCCGTCTATCCCTGAGGTGGTGATGGGGGTGTTTGGTCAGAGGTGGGATTGGGGGTGGTTTAGGTTTATTGGTAGTGTTTGATGTTGGTTAGCCTGGGATTGTACTGGAGATGGTGGGTAGGCGGTCAGTCGTCGTTGGGGGTAGGGTCATCGTCCGGCTTCGGGAACTTGATCGGCCAGGAGTGATCAGGTGGGGCGAGCAGTACTGTTGTGTCCCTAGCCCTGAACAGACGGTCCCAGATCTCCGGCCTTTGTGGCGGTCCTAGCAAGATGAGGTGTTGCTCTCCCACCGCCTCCCTCCGGTATCGGTCCTCAGCCTCTTGACAGGGCTGGCAGCGGGTCATGATGAAGCCGGGTTGGAGTGCCAGCTTCCAAGCGATGTTGGCCCCGAACAGCCCGCATGTATGACCCTGTTGGTAGTAACAGCTGTAGCAGCGCCGTCCCTGGGCTGCGACCTCGATGTCCACCGGTCCCGTCTTGCCGTCCGGTCCCACGCCGTGCTTGGATACCAGTCTGAGCTTCATCGCCCCGACTCCCTCATCGCCCGCCGCGCCTCATCCTCTGCCGCCTGCTTGAACATCGTGATGAGCGTCTTGGCGATACGCTCGCCCTCCATCCTTGAGAAGTCCTTGACGCCCAGGACTGACATCGTCAGCACGGTGTCGTCCACCATCCGGGTCGTCATGATCCCCTCGACTCCGGCCTTGGTCAGAATCGGGATAGACAGCGAGATCATCGTGGCCTTCTTCAACCGCTTGAAGCCCAACTGGAACTGGTGGCCGCCGATGTTGTCGATGACTCCCTCCCTGACGGCTTCCTCATCCAGCTTGTGAGTCTTCATCTCAGCTCCTGTTCCCGAACGTGCTGATCCATCAGGCTGATCAGCTTCAGATCTTCCGCTTCGATGACGCTGGTGGCAAGGCACGTCCAAAGCTCGGTGTCGAGTGCCCGCCGGTACTCACGCGACTGAGAGCCGGGGTTGGTGTCCTGGCAGCTGTAGCACCCTGGGCAAGCTACCAGCGCTTGTTCGATCAGCACCCGCCCATCAGCATCTTTCACCGTCGCTGGGATCAACCTCCGGCCGTTACAAACACGCTTCAGGTCCTCCAGCACCCGGTCCTTGAACCAGAACGTCCTGGACGGCTTGTAGATGGGCTTCCACTTCGGCGGGGGTCCGAAGTCCCGCGTGATCTCCCTGATGGGGAAGTGATCCCGTTCCAGCCCTCCCGTTCCCGGCCTGACGTAGTGTGCGATGATGACCATCGTGTAGTAGCGCCCGGCCTCGCCGCGCGACTCGCCCTTCAGCATCTGGATGGCGTGGACGATGGCGTCCTTGAGCTTGGTCAGGTAGATGCCACGGACCTTGAACACCTCATCGTGTAGGTCGTGGTGCGGGCCTCCGTACATCCTGATGGAGTAGGTGCGCCTGTTCATCACTTGCCTCCGAACCGCTTGGTACAGTACACAGGATGGCTGAACTGATCCCGTGGCGGGAGCCGACACGCCAGCATCCCATCACCAACCATCTTGTCGCAAGCGTCCTGAACCGCCTTGACCATCCCCGCCCGGCCGCGTGGATTGTTCTCCCAACGCTCCCCGAACACGATCACGGCGATGGTCCATGAGCTGTTCATCCCGTTGAGGGACCGCTCGATGACCTTGAGGCACTTGGTCTGGAAGTCGGTCATCGCCCCTTCCTCACGACGATGATGCGCTTGGGCTTCCCGGTCGGCTGCGTCTGCTGCTTGGTCCCCACAGGCTGCCATCGGCCGTCCTTGAAGTCAAGTCGCCCGGTGTACACCCTGTCCATCTGGTTTGGGTACATGATGTGGGTCGGACAGTCGGTGGGTAGCTCCTTGTCAACGCCTCCGCAACGCCGACAGTGCGTCATGCCATCCACCACTTCCAAGTCGTGCTTCACCGACTTCACTATCAGTCCTTGAGCAGCACGGCATAGGCGATCATGAGGATGACCGCCCCGATGACGATAGCGTCCACGATGGTGCTCCCTGTCGTCACTTGCCGCCTCCCTTCACCGCTTCCAAGCCGCAGAACATCCGGCACATCACCAGCCACTCGCTCAGCGGGACATCCTCCAGCGTCACCAGCTGCCCCGGCTTCCCCTCTTGCTTCGGCTGGTACATGGCGATGCGTACCACACCGCTGCCCGGAGGCCAGAGCGGCGGATCATCGCCATCGAGGCTGATCCTGGTGAAGCCCTTGTCCGGCTCCCCTTCGACAGCGTTGAAGATGAACTCTGCCTTCATCGTCGCCTCCCGCCTTCCTTGATCTTGATGTTGGTCACGGGAGCATCTGGCAACCCCTCGATCACCAGCGTCCCGTCCGGCTCCCGCTTGCCGTTGTACATGTCGGATGCGAACCGGAACAGCGTGGTGAAGTCGCCGTTCTGGTCGATGAGGTCGTTGAGCGCGTTGGCGTGAGCCTGGCCAACCATGATGTTGCCCGGCTTGCCCTCAACCATCCACGGGCGAGTCCCTTCCAGCTGGTCCCTGAGCGTGGTGCGCCTGCTGTTGATGATTTGCATCAGGCTGCCAGTATCCACGCCGCCCTCGATGCCGCCCTTGAGGTCACGCTGGAGGTTGTGAAGGTAGCTGAGGCGAGTCTCGACCCTGACCGCCTCATCCGCGTTCCACTTGATGAAGTCGTACAGCCGCTTGCCGGGCTGGATCCTTTCCATCAGACTGTCCAGCCGCTCCTGCTCCGACCGGATCATCACGCCCAGTTCCTTCAGGATTGCCTTGGCCTGCGCCTTCCGGGTCGCCGCTCCCTTCAGGGTCTCAGTCATCTGGGCCTCCATCGCAGAACCCATCCAGGTTCCGTATCAACATGAACTCCTCTGCGAACCTGTAGCCGACCCGTGAGCCACACAGCTCAGCGTATCGCTTCAGCATCGTCAGCGACCTGGGGTGCGGTGGCTCTGGTAGCTCGCTGGGGTAGCACTCCAGCGCGTCCAGCTTGCGCTCGATGACCGACTCGATGTCCACATACCAGTTGGGCGTGAACACTCGGCCGGTCGTGAACGGGATCCAGTCGGTTGAGGACGGAGCCGTGTACACCAGGACTCGCCTCACGCAGCAGTCCGGCTTTGGACGGGTCGCCACCATCGTGCTCTCATACAGGATCTGATGGTCCCTGTTGATGTCACCATGGAAGTGGGTGAACACCGTGTGCGGCTGTAGCCGCTCGATCAGGTCCTCCAACATCCGGTTGATGTCCACCTGGGACAGTGTGTCGAGCCTCTGGTTGGGTAGGTTCAGGAACGCCGGAGGCTCGATGCCCAGCTTCACGCAAGCCCGCCGACAGCAGTTGCGCATCCGCTCGTCAGCCTCCGTGGATGAGCCGTGCCGCACGATGGCATGGCCAGCCACGATGATGGGCTTGACTGCCCACCCGCTGGCTGCGAGCAGTGCCAGCGTCCCACCCAACCCAAGGGTCTCATCATCCGGGTGAGCGCTGATGACCAAGGCGCACTTCACGGCCGGACTCCGCGCTTGCGAGCCTTGACGCGCTCCCAGTCGGCCCGCGTCATGATGATGGCCACACCCCAAATGCTAGGCTTCATCAGGAACCCGGCATCCCGCAGTAGCGCCGTCGCCATCTGGTTGCGCCAACCGGCCCTGCGTTCGCCCTTCCCAGGCTTCCGGTAGATCATCACGCAGTGCTGAAGCGACAGCCCCATGTCCGACACGCTGAACTCATCGCCTGAATCTGCCACCAACAGATCTGCGATGGTGTCCAGGTTCCACTTGGCGACCTCGCCGCCTGGGAACTTGGTGAACTCATCCTTGTTGTGACACCGTGGCGGAACAGTGAAGGCTGGCTTGTGTCCGAACCGCCCTGCCGTCTCACCCGCCACTTCCATCGAGGCTGCGGCCATGTCCATCTTTTCGATGGGCGGTGTCATGTCCGGCTCCGCGTCCAGTTCGTTGTACTGGTGAAGGCGAGTGTGATCTGCCAACGTGTTGAGCTTGGACCACTGCTCCGACATCACACCATCGCCGTCGATGACAGTCTTGTCCGACTCCGGCCGGGGTCTGCTGAAGTGCTTGCGCCACTCTTCCAAGGTTGGCATGGTCAGTCCCTCTCCAACTCCGACTCACCGTCAGCGAGCAAGATAACATCGCCCACGATGTAGTCATCAGGGAAGATGGCCCTGTCCATCAGAGCCGCCTGGGTTGCGACCTCGTTGCGCCGGAGGCCCAGCGCCTTCCCGTCCTCATTGAAGATGAGCCAGGTGGGCTGGATGTTGGCCACAAACACCCGCTCCACGTAACCTCCGACCAGCCCTTGTAGCTCCTTGAGCCGGAACAGCTTGCCGTCGCCCGGCCTGATGGTGGTGATGGTCCCGTCCACTTTGATGATCTTGGCCATCAGATGTCTCTCCGCCCGTAAGGTTTGCCGTCTGGATCCACCAGTTCCGCAACCACGGTCTTGTCGTCCATCCTGCGGTCGGTCCCGCAATCCCACCCCATAAAGTACCATTGGTTGCCACGTCGCTCAGCAAGTTGCCATTTGGTCCAACCTGCTGGTTTGCTGTTGATGAACATCCGCTGCTTCACCCAGAACAACATCAGCGCCTCCCGCTCCCGTCGTGGTCGTTCAGCGCCTCATCACGAGCCTTCAGGAACGTGCTGGGGTCATCCGTGAACTCCACGCCGAACCGCGTCATCACCCGCAGGCTGGCGACCTCGTGGAAGTGACCGTGCAGGTCCTCCAACAACCGGGAGTAGCCGACCAACTGAAGCCACTCGACCGCATCTTTGTTCCAGTCCGGCTCGTGAGGCGGCAGCTTCGCGCTGGTCCAGTTGTGATCCAGGCAGTTGACGGCGATGCTGCCCAGGATGCGCTCCCGCATGTCGTTGGGGAACTCCCGGTCACCGACCGCCAAACTCACCGTCTGGATCACGGCAAGCTCGATGTTGGCCACGACCGTCCTGAAGCTCTCATCTGCCAGGTTCATCGAACGCGCCTCGTGAACGTCCCGCCCGACAGCGTCCCAGTAGCTTGACATCGTACATCCTCCCGCCCGCCGTAGACTAGCGGGTCTTGCTGGTCTGCGCCACCTTCTGCGTGGCGGAACCCTCGCACCTGGACTCCTGTACCATCTTCATGTGCTGGCGCAGGATGGTGGTGAACTGATCGAAGTCGCGCCGGACCTCCGGGTTGGCGCTGAACGGCTTGCGCGGCCGGATGCCCCACATACCCACACTCTCCATCCGCTTCATCCACCGGCACTGATCCTCGGCCCAACAGCCTTGCCAGTCGGCCCGCCGACCGTACTTGCGCTTGAGCCGCGTCATCTCAGCCACGTTGTCCGGTGAGATGGTGTCCCAGATGTCGTGCCATACCATCCCATAGCGGTCCTGCAGCAACAGCGGGAACCCGAAGGCATCGCCGTGGACGATGGTCAGCCGCCGTCCGTGTCGAGCCTTCAGGGTCGGCCCCACCAGCTTGATCACATCCTCACTGGCGTCCACGACCGTGACATGTTCGACACTGGGCTGCTTCAGGATGGCATCCGTCACCATCCCCAACCCCAGGCCGTTGACCAGACAGCACCGGGTCGCACGGAAGATGGCCGTGAGGTGGTCGGCCACTTCATCCGGCGTGTCGCTCATCACCAGCGTGTCGTTGCGCATCAGCCTGATGTAGCTGCCCGGCGGCACATAGCCGCGCCCCTCGTTGGCCACGGCCCTCAGCCTGCTGAACTGGCTGTCCAGCTCACTGATGACGATGTGCTCGATGCGCCAGTCACCGCTCGCTCCGGCCGGGATGGTCACCTTGTACTTGCTCAGGTCCACGGTTGCCTCCCCTACACGTGCGGGTTGTAGGAGTAATGGCGGCCCAAGCTCATCCAGCTGAACCCGCCCAGTTCCTTCCAGCTGCCCTTCTTGTCGCGCCGGAAGTAGTGGACGCCTCCGTTGGAGTTGGGGGTGAAGTCGCACGGCTTGGCGCCCTCATATTCGCCACGCCCTTCCGGCTTCACCATGTAGTTGTCGGACTGGGCGACCAGCGTGACCGCCTCGCCCCGCCCGTTCACGGTCGCGCTGATCAGCGTCCCGGGGTAGCAGTCGCCGTTGAAGCCCCAGCTGAGCCCGTCCACGCCGATGGTCAGTTCGTGGGCGACCTGGACATCGCGCGGTCCCTCGCCGGTCTGCTCCCAGACCTTGGACTGCTCCCACCGGACCACCTTCACCGTTCCCTCATTCAGCTTCTTGTTCGACATCGCGTCACCTCCACCCTAGACAGTAAGCGAAAACCGGGCCGTGCTACCAATCCACCGCGATTCCCAGCTGCTTGGCGATGGACTTGACCTCGCCTCCGGTCACGCAATACGAACGGTTGTCATAGCTGAACTCGTGCGGTCCCGGCCGGTGCGCCCCGTTGACCCACAACCCCTCGGTCACGTTGTGGACCCAGTACTTGCCGAACGCCGTGTCCAGGGTCGCCTCGCCTCCGTCGCGCAGCCGCTCGTTGATCTGAGTCACCAACTCATCCCACTGCGCCCGCCGCTCCGCTACCGCCTTCCGTTCCGCCGTCCGTTCTTGCTTCGTCATCGTCGCCTCCTGGGGTCTAGCCAGTAAGCGAAAACCGGGCCGTTTGGTCAGCTGGGGGAGTAGAAGTTGACGACTGGAAGCTGGACCTCCACGATTACAAGGGCTGCCGCATCGTGGATGGTCTCTGCCAAGCAAGCCCGCGCCTGCTCCGCCTCCTGGATGGTGGTGAAGGGCACCGACAACCCCTGCCACCGCTCGATGTTGGATTCGCACTGCGTCGCCAGAAAATACACCATCATGTATCCCATCACGCCACCTCCGTTGCCGACCACTCGACCTCGACCAGCAGGACCTCGACCTTGTTGAAGTGCCGCATCCGGCCCAACACAGTCTGCTTGGCATCCAGCCCTTCCATGATGGTGAAGAACGGGCCTGCCGCCGCGTCCCAGACCTTGCGCCGCCCGGCTCCCTCGCCGCGCTCCGGCGCAAACCGGCTGACCACCAACCATGCTCTCACGGTCAGGCGCTTCAGCTTCATGGCCATCAGCCGCCCCTCCGCTTCCTGGGCTGCTTGTTGTGCGCCAGATACTGCTTCATGTTGAACCCGGCCGGGTAGATGCGGCGGGTCTTGATCAGGTTGTAGGCAGCGCACTCTTCCAAGCTCAGACCCAAAGCATCGGCCAGAGCGGCCGTGTACCACAGCACGTCACCCAGGACCTCCCGCATCAGGTCGGTGTCGCTCTTGTGGTTGTGGTCGCGGATGGACTTGGTGTGGTCCATCACCTTGACAGCCCGCACCACCAACCCCATCGCCAGCCCGGTCAACCCATCGAGCCAGTCAGCGTATGGCCGACATGTGCTGAGCGCCTCTTTCTGGAAGTCGTTGAGCTTCATGACGCCTCCCCGGCATCGGCCTGCTTGCTACGGCCAAACGCTTGCCACTCGATGGTGATGGTGTTGGACTCCCCCTCGACCCTGCGCCGGTCCAACCACGCCTGCGTGATCGCCAACGCCTCGACCGAAGTGCGAGCCCACATGACTGATCCGTCCGGCCGCACGACCGTCAGGCCGTCCCGGCGGCACTTGACGGTGAACCGGCCGTGGTGGTTGTTCTTCATGGCTCCCACCTGTGCTCTTCCAGCAAAGCCGCCTGGAGGCTCTGCGACTCGCGCACGATGTCGGCGGTGTCCAACCATCCTGCGTTGTCCGTCCACAGTTCCCGGCCTTCCAGCCGGATGTTGGGCTCTCCCTCTTGCGTTTCCTGCGCCAGACCATCCGCGATGGACTGGACCACCGACAGCTGGAAGGTCAGTGCCTCATGAAGCTTGTTCAGCGCCTCCTGCGTCTTGGTTCCCATCATGCCACATCCTTCCCGGCTTCCATCGCCTCCATCGTCGCCCTCGCCCTCTTGTCGAGCCGCTTGCCAATGCGCTCGACCAGACTCGCATAGAGCGAACCCGGGACCAGCTTGTTCAGCTTGGCCTGGATCCTGTCGAAGTCCCGCGCCACGTGGTTGAGCTGGTTGCCGGTCCAACGCTCCAGTCATCGCTCATCGGCCTGCGCCGTCCAGATGAGCTGGCTACAGAGTGCCGCATGAACGCGCGACAGTTTGCGGAGCGTTCCCATCATGTCAACCGCCTTGCTGATCTTGGGGTCCATCTTCCTACTCCACCACGAAAGCGCCCTTGGGGCCGACTCCGATGGCCTTGGGGAAGTGCGACTTGAGCAGCTTCCAGAGCGCCGGTCGCTGGACGCCCGGGACGATGTTGACCTTGCGTTCCTTGTCCCACCAGCGGCCCTGGATAGACCGGAAGGCCATCGCAGCCGTCGCCGTGTAGGGGGTCTTGACGTGGATCCATTCCCGGCCGCTCGCCGGGTCCTTCATGACTTCGATGCGGATCGCTGACATCCGGTCCAACACCCGGTCGGCCAACTTGTCGAGGCCCAGCGCCCTCAGCTGCTCCGCTGCCGCCACCACGTCCAGCCCGGTCTGACGCGCCGCGATGTAGTACACCAGCCGGTTGGCTTCCCGGCGCACATCGTCCGTGATGTTCGGGTTGTCCACGCCGTACTTCACCCGACAGTCTGGGCCGATGCCCAGTTCCACGCTCTTGGCATCCACCAGCGCGTGACCACAGCAAGCGCAGTGTGATGCCAACATCTTCGTCGCGGGCGCATTCTCATAGCTGCTATCGCTCATCATGTCCTCCTATCCTAGCGGGCCTGGTACACGCCGATGTACACCCACTCTCCGGCCGTCGCCGCCGGGTCAACGGAGCCTCGGATGGCCTGCTCACAAGCATCGATGCTCTCCTGCGGGACGGAGTGATGTCGCATCGCCTTGAGTACCTTGCCCACCACCGTGTACACCGGGTCGCCCGGGTCCAGCTTCACAGTGATGCGGTTGAAGCGCGGCTCCATCGTCGTCATCGTCATCGTCGTCGCCTCCATGACCTACCAGTAAGCGAAAATCAGGCCGTTTGTCTCAAACCTGGTTCTCCAGCTCAACTTCATGACGCAGCTTCGGGATCATGCGCTCCTTGAAGGTCGCCCAGACATCCTCGCTGACTGCTTCCCGCTCCGACTCGCCCAGAGCGTTCCAGTGGCCCCAACCCACGCTGGTCCAGAACGCCCGCAGCGCCGTCGCCTTGGTTTCCCGCGTGTCCAGGTCGCTCAGCAGGTCGGCCACCGTCGTGATGGAGCAAGCATCCTCGCCATAGGACTCATCCATCCACTCGATGGTCTCATCGATCAGCGCCTTGGTCGCTCCCAGCTTCTCCAGGGTTGCCATCGTCTCAGCCTTCATCACGCCCTCCCAACCATCCCCAGGTCGGTCGCCCGGCGCACGATCCTGGCGTCGTATTCCGCAGCCATCCGGTCGAAGCGCACGGCCCGCTCCATCGAGGCTTCCTTGATTCCCTGGAACCGGGTCTCAGCGCCGCACTCGCTCGCCCAACGCCGCTCGCCCTGCGCCGCCGACCGGAGTGAACGCGCCTCGTGAGCGTAGCTACGGATGATCCAGTCCTGCTTTGCCGCCGCCCGCATCTCCGTCTTGGTCATCTTCGCCTCCATGGCTAGACAGTAAGCGAAAATCATACCGTTGTATGGATGCTGGAGAACAGCGATGGATATTATTGAACTTTGGTTTCAGCCGGTTGCTTTGTTGGTGGAACACAACTCGCAGAACCGCTCCCAAGCCTCCAACTTCCACTCATGTAGGATGCCCAGGATCGTTCCCCTCCGCTTGTACCGATGACGGCACCGCTCCGGCCCGTTGCTCTCATGCTCTGCCCGGAGCACGGCGTGGACCTCCTGGAACGATGGCAGGCCTGCTCTGAAGTCCCGATAGCGGCACAGTTGCTCACAACCGTCGCAGCGAACGTGACGCCAGTAGTATGATCGCTCCAGCCCGCGCCGGAGCGCCGGATGGGCAGAGCGCCGGAGGCTCATACCAGCTTGACGGTCTTGATGATGCTCCAGGGGATGTGATCGGCTTCATCCAGATCCAGCTTCAGCGCGATGGGCGTGTCCCACTCCATGCCCAACACCTTCATCGTGCGCCAGATGATCTCCGTGAGGATGCCGGACCTGTAGTGGCCGTCGTCGGTCTCCACCTCGATGCGCCGACCGATGAGCGCACTCAGGTCGATGCACCACACCAGCTGATCCTCCACCTTCATCGAGCTGGAACCCTTGATCTCCTTGGACATCACTACCTCCGCGTGGACCGTCTCACGGTCCTTGTCGGCCGCTTGGCAGGCGGCTGGTTCCTGTTCGCGCTCCCGCTGGAACTTGCTTCATCCGCCGGAGCGGCCGGAGCCTCCGGCTTCGGCGGGTAGGCTTCCATCAACGACATCCTGGGACGGGTCCGGCCGGGAGCCGTCCCCAGCTTGGTGACCTTCACTTGGAACGCTGGTTGGCCACGCCGGTCCTGGGCTTCCCCGCTCAGGTCCAGCTTGGCCTCACCGCCGATGGCGATGTGCTGGCGATGGACGGAACGGGCCATCATCAGGCAGCGTTTGAAGGCGATGTACGGTCCCTTCCTGATGCGTGTTGGGTCACGCTGCTTCGCCTTCACCATCGCCTTCACATCGGTGATCGGAACGGGCAGCTTTGGCAGCACGATGTTGTACAGCGCAATGTAGTCCACCGGTTGGGGAGGTGTGTAGGACGGCCGGACCATCTCCAACTGTGGCTCCGGCAGCGGCTCCGGCGGCACGTCCGGCTCCGCGTCCGGGGCCATTGCCTGACCCAACACGTCGTTCATCTCATAGAACCCAGCGTGGCTCCTATCCATGTGGCACCTCCTGACTTGCCGCCTCCCGCAGAGACTGGCCCAGCTCCAGGTGGTGTTTCCAGTGTTGTTCCAGTCGGCTCTTGATGGTCCGGCTGACGCCATCCTTGATGCTGGCACAGTGCTCCCGTACCATCTGGAACCCCTCGCGCACGCCGTTCTCACGGATGAGCACCAACCGTTCCTGCGTCCAGCCTGCCATGATCATGATGGCTTCCGCGAACCCCAACGCCGTTGCTAGAGCATGGTACACGGTCGTGATGCGTGAGATGACTTCCGTGTTCCGGTCAGCAACTCCTACCAACCGCTTGAGATCCAGACGGCTGGTGATGAGTTTGATGAGGTCCCGCTCGATGGCCGCACGATCCTGGTGGAGCCTGGTTGCCTGATCAGCTGTCATCTTGAGTGTCATCGTTCGCTCCATCCTGTTGCGTCACCTTGATGGCGGGCGCGTGTTCGACCTCCGCCCCACTCGTGGTCAGGTTGAGGTAGCGTGCCACACGGTACAGCCGGACGCTCTGCCTGTCGTCGGCCAAGTGAAGCAGTCGGTCGCCGGGTAGCTCCCGCCTCCGTGTTACCACGTTGCCCCAGCCAATGAACTCGACCACCGCCAGCGCCTCCCGCTTCCCAACGACTCGCCCGGGCCAGCTGTACCACCACTTCCCTTCGTACTCAGGATGCTCAGTCATCACGAACATCCCGACATCGATGGCCTGTCCGTCCGCAAAACGGCACGGTGACTCAGGCCTGGGTTTGCGGAGCGGCATCGGTCCTATTCTAGCGGGTCGGTTGTGGTAAGTCCCTGAGTCTCGTTATCGAATCGCGCACATCCTCGCCGTTCAACTCCAATCCTACACATGTCCATCGAGGGTATTGCTGTCTTGCGAACATCTCCAGCTTCGGCCCGTCGAACATCCTATCCAGCCGCTTGTGGAATGCGTGAGTCTTGCGTGAGTGGGGCTTCAATGACCGGCCAACGAAGATGTTGCGCTGGTTGCGGACCTTGAGGAACCGCTTTGGGTTGCCTCTGACACCAACCAACGCCAGTTCGCCGCTGTAACGGAAGATGCGACCCATCCCGAAGTGTAGCAGGCCGTTCTTGGTAGTCTTGACCCAGCCAGCCCATTGGACACACTTGAAGCCCCACGCCTTCATCACTGACAGTGCATCCTCCACGAACGGACCACCAACCCAAAGAAACAGCACAGCATCGTCGGCTGCGACACACGACACGCCGCATGACATGATGTCAGCGAGCGTCAGAGTGCTGTATTGGCTGTCGGCCCCACGCTTGACACTGGACATGGCCAGTTTGTCGTCGTACAGCCACGGAGGGTCGGCGCTGATGACGCGGAACTTCATTTGGCAGTCTTGGCCTTGGTGTTCGCGGCCGGAACCCGCAACCGCAGTTTGGAGTCCCAAAACGCTGCGGCAGCCTTGGCTCCGATGTACTTGTGAAGGTCCCGCTTGTGAACCAACGTCGGCTTCGCAGGGAAGGGAAGCAACCCCAGCTTGGCCCTGGCCACCATTGCTTGAGTCGCCTGTTCCCCCTCCGTCGTCGCCGGGATGAGCACCATCACTTCCTCACCATAGTCCTTGATGACCTGGACGACAGGGTCGCCTTTGTCGGAGTGGTACACCACCGACATCCCCATCGGTAGCTCGCTGGGAAGCGCCTGCGTGAAGGTGAACATCCGCTTCCCATCGATGAGCCTGTTGCCCATCAGCACCACGAAGTCCTTGGGGTGTTTCACCCTCATGCCTTGATTGGTTCCCAGTTCCTTCAGAGGATGGCGCCGCTTCTGTCCCTCGCCATGACCCAGCTCCGATGCGCGCTTCACCAGGTTCCGTCCCATCTCAGCCTCCCGCCAACTCCAAGGCCAGCTTCAAGTCGCTGACCAGATGCCCGTATTCTACGCTGCCGACACCGCCTTTCCGAAGTGCCGCTGAAGGATGATAGGTCGGCAGGATGGGTATCGTGATTCCATCGAGCACACAAGGCAGCGTCTGTCCCCGCATCCGGGTGACTCCATCCTGTCCAGTCAACAACTTGGTTGCCGTGTTACCCATGGATACGATGATCCTCGCCTCCAGCGCCTCGATCATCTTCACTACTCGCGGCCGGCAAGCCTCGACCTCGACCGGCCGGGGTGGTCGGTTGTTGGGTGGCCGGCAACCCAACACGTTCATGATGTACCGCTCGCTGATGGTTCCGGCCTCGCCCTCCGCCTCCCTCAGCATGTTCCCGGCCGCTCCCCCAAACGGCCTGCCGATCAGGTCCTCAGTCCGGCCGGGAGCCTCGCCCATTAGGACGATGCGAGGATGGTCACGACCTCGCCCGAACACAAAGCTGTTACGCACCTTCCAAAGCTCGCACCGCTGACACCCGTTCCACGCAGCGGCCAACATCTGGAGTCTAGTCATCGCCGTGTCTCCTGGTGAGACCGTCCAGGAACGGGAGGTCATCACGGTCGTCAATCTCAGCAAACGAACGGGTGGACGGCATCGTGAACAGACCTGATCCCTTGACGGACGCGATGGGTTGGGACTCCTGCGACTTGATGGCGTGATGCATCTTCATGTTCTCTTTGCGCAGCTCCAAGAACAGCCGCTCCAGGCCAGCGTACTCACGCCGCCAGAAGCAGTCAAAGCATACGCGTGGCGGCTTCGCCGTCTGTTTGGTACGCTGTACCACGCTCCCCTCCCATCGCTCTCACCCACCCTTCAAGCGTAGCAGCTGTGCCAACCTCCCGGGCTGTGCCCATGAACGGAAGTCCAGGCTCATCATCTCCTTGACCAGCCGGTCCTTGTCCCAGCCCGTCATTGGTGTGAACCGGAGCGGCACGTTGGTACGGATGCGCGCCAGTTCGTACCACATCTTGAGCCGGTCATCGGCCAGTTGGCGCTCCAGCTCATCGTGGAACCGTTGCGGCAGGACCTCCATCGCTGTCCTGGCCACATGCTCAACCGTCAACGCTCCCGTCGCCTCCGCCGCGATCACGGCCTTGGCGGCTGTCTTCATCCCGATGCCTCGCACTCCTGGGATGCCGTCGCCATCGTCGCCAGCTAGCATCTTGGCGTACAGGAAGCCCTGCGGGCTGATGCCGTACTGCTCCATGATGGTGTTGGGCGACTCGATGTCGAACGCCCCGTGCTTGCCCGGCCGGATGATCTGGACGTTCTCATCGGCACACTGAAGCAAGTCCCGGTCGCCGGTGAACACGCCAACTCTCGCCCCGATGCGCTTCCATCGAGCCGCCAGTGTCCCCATCACATCGTCGGCTTCCCATCCCGGTGAGTGAACCTGTGGCACGTTGAGTCCAGCCAGCAAATCACGCAGCCGGTCCTGCTGATCCCGCATGGAACGGATCAACTCCAGCCGGTCCAGCGGGATCTCGCCGTCACCGCCGCGATGCTGCTTGTATCCTTCGAACATCCGCTGGCGTTCCAGCTTCCGGCCGTAGGAGTCCCAGCAGACCACGACATAGCCACCACCCTCGACCACCTGCGACTTGACACGGGTCACGATGATGAGGAACCCATAGATGGCACCGGTGTGGAACGTCTGCCCGTCCTGCTTTGCCGACAGGTCCTGGAAAGCATCTACAGCCCGCCAAAGGACATGTTTCCCGTCGATGAGCAGAACGTCCCGCATCAGTCGGCTCCGGCTCCCCGGGCGGTCAACCACTCCCGGCCCAACAAGTTGACTGGGTGCGCCTTGGTCACTCGGTTGAACACCCTCACAGCATGTTCATCCAGGTCGGACATCAACAGGATGCCGCGCCTTAGCAAGACCTCGACTTGGACCATCATCGCCACTGTGTAGGCTGCGGCCAGGTCCTCTGACACCGGGTAGGCGCTGCGCTTCTTGGTGGTTGTCGCGTTGAAGTGCCTGAAGTCCTGCCCCCACTTCTTGCGCACAGCCGCCTCGACCTCCAGCCCGGCGGCATCGCCGCGACCGGCCGCGAACAGCTTGACGCTGAGCGGGTCGTGAGGACGGACGGAGCGCCCGCGACAAAGCCAACGCGCCAGCCCTCCCAACTCACCATACTGGTACGCAGATGAGCTGACGGCTGTGAAAGCATAGTCCTCAATGCCCACGTGTTGGGCATCGGTGTTCCGCTTCAGGAACACGTTGAGGACGCGCCCCCACCAGACCAGCCGGTCAAAGGTGGTCCGGTCCCGCTCCTTGTACGGAGACTTGTACATCACAGCCTGGAACGGTAGCTCAGCCCTGGCAAGGCAGTTCTTGCGCTCCGTGGAGTACAGCGCATGGCGGATGTCGAACCCTCGGAGGCACACCAACGCGCCGTGGTTGAGGCTGAGGTCCATCCCGATGACGAGTGACCCGGGCAGCGCCCTGCCAAGCTCCTGCGCCCGCCTGCCAGCGATTGATAGCCAGTTGGTACTCTCGCTCATTCCGCCCCTCCCACCACCACGGAGGACACGCCGCCGTCCTTCACCACCGTCCACACGTTGTCGAATGAACCCTTGACATCTGCATCGTGCGACACCACGAGGATGGTGCCCTTGGTCTTGCGCAGCTCATCCAGGAGCCACAGCACCCGGGTCTTGCCGGTTGCGTCCAACCCATCGAACACCTCATCCAGGCAGAGCAGATCCACGTTCGCTCCCTCCCGCTCTGCCACCAGGTCCATCAGGGACAGCTCCACAGCAAGTTCAATCTTGCGCATCTGTCCACCACTGGGAGCCGTCTCACCGTTGTGCTCGACCTCCGCCGTGATGCTGAACTTGTCCCGCGCCTCGCCGGACTTGGTGTGGCTCACCGTGTCGATGCTGATCTTGATGTCGCCGTCGCTCAGGGTCTGTAGGTAGGCGTTGGCCCGGTCGTTCAGTGGATCAGCGATGATGTCCATCATCCACGACTGAACGCCGGTCGCCCCGAACCCATCTGACCAGAACTCGGCCATCAGCTTCTCAGCGTTCAGGACCGACATCTTGGTGCCCAACAGCTTCAGCCCCTTGTCGATGGTCTCCAGTTCCGCCTTAGCCTCACGGATCAGGGCTGTGTAGGGGTTGACCGCATCCTTGGAACGCCTCGCCTCATCCTGCTTCTGCGCAGCCGAACGTCGAAGGGCATCCGCTTCCGCCTTGGCGTCTGTAGCCTTGCGCAATGCTGATTTGGATTCCAACAAGTCACTGCGAGCCTGGGCCGCCTTCTGGTCCAACTTGTCCCGCTCGCCGGACTCAGCGCTCAGTTTCTTGTCGCGCTGCTTCTCCAGTTCCGCGTCCTTGGCCTCGATGTCGGCCAGCTGCCCTCGCAACAACTCCAGCTCATCCTTGAACTCCGTCTTGTGCTTCGCCGCCTCCCCCTTCGACAAGTCGCTGAAGCAGACAGGACAGATTCCGTTTGTCATCTGCTCCAGCCGCTGAGTGAGCGACTTGATCCCGCCCCTCAGCAGTCCCTGCTTCCCAGCGCTGACCTTCAGCGCCCGCTCGCAGTCCTCACGGACGGCCGACAACTCCTTGTCCAACTTGGAGCTGGACTCCATCAGGTTGGTCAGCGTTTCCTCGATGGACTGAACCCGCTTCTCAGCCCTTCCGGGGTCGGCCTTGATGGCGGCTGCCTCCGCCTCCATCTCGGCAGCTTCATCCTGTAGCCGCTTGACCTCAAGCTCGTGGGTGTCCTTCCAGTCAGCGGACAACCCACGTAGCTCCGTCAGCCGGTTGGAGTCCCGTCGCCCCGTCAGCCCGGCCTCCTGCCGCTGTAGGACATCCAGCTCATCTACGATAGCCCGGCCCGCCTTGGCGCAAGCGTCACGCGCCACATCGAACACTCCCAGTCCTAGCACATCACGCAGGATGGCCTTCCGGGTCGCATCTGTCGCCGCCGGGTCTGCGAACCGCTTGGTGTCGTTCTGCCCAAACAACACCGTGTTGCGGAACGTGTCGAAGTCCAGGCCCACGATGCGGAGCGCCTCATCCTGTAGCTCGTTGACGCCTCCCGCCAGAGCCTTCCCGCCGCGCTCGATGATCAGCGTTGCGCTGGAAGATGTCGGCTTCTCACGGGTGACCTTGACCTGCTCCCCGTCCACGCTGAACGTGAGAGTGACTTTGGCCCCCTTGGAACCCTGTCGTACCAGCGCGTTGCCTGTCTCATTGCGATAGATGGTCTTGCCGTACAACGCCCATGTGATGGCCTTGAACAGTGTGGTCTTGCCCGCTCCGTTGCTATCTGCTGCCGCGCTGTCCCGGTTGTCGGCTCGCACTGACACAAGTCCGGCCCGCTTCAGGTCCAGGTCGGCCGACCCGATGGGGCCAAAGTCCTGGATAGTCAGGTGTTCCAGTTCCACATGACAACGCTTGCTGGTGACTGTCCGCGACTCCGCGATGGCCTTGTCCAGCACTTCGGTTCCGTATCGCAGCAACGCTTTGCGGTCTGCTCCCTCCGGCATCGTGAGTGAGTCCAACCAGATGGTCAGGGACTTGCGCAAGTCAGAGCGCCCCTCGGCCATCTCCTTGGAACGCACCTTGGACTCGGTGCGTACGATGCGCTCATCCGCCACAACCCGCCGGAACCCGGTGTTGGACAACTTCGGGATCAGCCGGTCGCTGAACTTGCGGACGGCGTGCTTGGTACCACGGATGGTGACACGCAAGTAGCCCACCGCTTCCGGTAGCCGCTCCGCCAGGTCCTTGATCGAGCCGTCGTCAAACAGGTCCACCTCGATGGTGCGGAACGGGACCGTGACCACGGAAGGCAACGGGATAGCCGACAGCTCCAGTGTGTTGCCATCGAGCATCCAAACGCATTTTGTCCCCTCGTCACGGAAGTCGATGGGGAGTGGCGACCCCACATACCATCCGCGTTTCACACCTTCCAGCTTCTGTTTGGTGTGGACGTGCCCCGACAGCACCAAGTCGAAGTGCTTGACATCGGATGACAACAGCCCGTCCTTGAAGGTGTGGCCGTATTCCGCCGCGCCCTTGAAGGTCGTGTGGAGGCAACCTGCCAACCCCTTCCCATTGGCCCGGTCGGCCTCCAGCGTCTTGCGTAGCTGGGGAACCGGTGCATAGGGGTACAGCCGGATGCGGGAGTCTGGGATGGTGACCGGCTCCGTGGGGACCTTCACGCCCCTGACCGCCTCCAACCACTTGTTGGTGAAGTGGATCAGCCGCGCGTCGTGGCTCTCATGGTTCCCGGGAAGCACCCAGATCTGCGTGAACGACTTGGCCAGCCTCCGCATGGTCTGGCTCGCTGCTGTCAGCGTCACGGCGTCCAACAGCTTCCGGTCGAAGTAGTCACCCAGAATGAGCAACCCTTCTGCGCCGTGCTTCTGTCCCAAAGCAGCGATGTACTTGGCCATCCGGCGGATGTCCAACATCCGGTCGGTGACGCCGGTGTCCCAGTCCAGAACGCTGTACGGGAGTGCGTTACACCAATGCCAGTCAGCCGTGACGATGAACTTCATCAACCAACCTCGAATGGCGCTGGCTCTGGAACGCCGACCAACGTCACCACAGCATGAGTCGCATTGGACACGATGGACGGTGTCAAACGCCAAGTATGCGGCCCCACACAATCCAAACCCCAAGCTTGCGGGGCCTGTTCGCCTTCCTTGGGCGGCAGCGGCAATCCTACGCGCACAGGAAGCGTCAACACTTCCTTCGATGCGAGGCGCAAAATCAACTCGATGCCACGCATCCTCGACCGAACGAACCCGACAAGGTCTCCAGGACGCTCGTCAGTCAACACGCCATCTGACCATTGCGCGAACATCGCGTCTCCCACCACCCCGATACCGCGTGCCATTTCAGCGATCTGTTCATCGCTGATGAACAATGCCCCGTGTTGACCGCAACGTGAACAACACACATCTATCTCTGCTGGCATCTGTTCACGCCTTCCGCACGGCCTTGCGGATGATCTTCATCAGTTCCGGCCGGGCCTTCACGACATCACGGAAAGCATCAGCGCCCTGCCACTTGACCTCCGCCTCGCCCTCCGGTGTGAAGCTGTACCATGCTCCTGCCCGCACGATGACCTGGGTTTCCTCCGCCCGCTTGTGGAGGCACCACAGCTTGTCGATGCCACGCTTGAAGTCGATGCGGATCATGGACTCACGGAACGGCGGGGCAATCTGGTTCTTGATCGCCTTGACGGCGAAGTCGCAACCCACCACTCCCATCTCGCTGTCTGGGATGCCGTCTGGATACAGCTTCCGAAGCTCCGACAGCTTCTTGCCGCCAGACATCACCTTGCCAAACTGTTCGAACGTGAGGATGAGGCAACTGTAGAACTTGACTGGGTTCCCGCCGGAGATGGTGTAGCCAGCATTCATCTTTTCACGGATCTGGCTGATGAGCATGAAGGTCGCCCCGCTCCGCTCCAGGTGGGGCATCAACTTCGGTATGCTGGTGGCCAGAACACGAGGCTGGGGGCCGTAGGTCGGCTGGTCCTCATAGCCAGCATCCATCTGCCCCTTGGTCAACCCGGCCGTGATGGAGTCCAGGACGATGAGCAACGGCACCGCCGGGTCCGTCTTGGTGACTGCTTCCTCGATGGTGTGGAACGCCCGCTCCAGATGAAGTGGGTTGGACGTGATGAGGTGTTCGAGGTCAACACCGTTCTTGACAGCCCAATCCAGGTCCAGCTTGTGCTCTGCGTCGATGTACAGGCCAATGCCGCCGCGCTTCTGGAACGCCGCGACTGTGGCCAGAGCCGCTGTGGTCTTGCCTCCGCCTTCCTTGCCGCTGAAGGTGACCATCCTCGACCGTGGCAGACCTCCCCGCCCGATCACGCCGTCCAGCGTCTCAATCCCGGTCGGGATGGTGACGATGTGCTGACCATCGGTAGCTCGGCGCAGGTTGGAGCCGTCGCTGATCTGCTTGTCCTCGCGCAGAGCCGTCAAGAGGTCATCGGACGAAGTGATGCCCGCGTTAGCAGTCTTAGCAGGCTTTGAGATGGTCTTCATACAGTGGCCCCACAACGTCCGCGCCGTGGTTAGGCAGCATACGCCTGCCTCCATCGATGACGGACTTGAAACTGTCCGTGGACTTCAGCGTCTTGGCCAGTTCCTCCGGCCCATCCACAAACAGAGCATGTTCACCGTGTTTGAGGATGTTGAACGCCGGATCGGAGCAGAGCCACCCCTTGGCGTTGACCAGGATGGCACCTGCGTCCCACGACTCCAGCGTGGTGTACTGTGGCGCTCCGCCGTCGCCCCTCGCCACGGAGGTCATGTCCACTGAGAACCGGGCGGCACGGGCGCAGTCAAACCCGCCGTTGGGAGACTTGAACACGCCCATGTAGTCTTGCCGCCAACTGGGAAACTTCGGGTCCAGGTCGTTGTAGGTGTACACGTTGCTGATCTGGCCCCAGGACTTGATCCGCTTCCCCGGAGGCAACAACAGGTTCGCCGCCGCGATGACCTCCGGGTGCTTGCTCCACTCGATGCGTGTCATACAGACGGCGTGATACACGATGGACCGCACCGTCGTCGGCTCCGCCGGAGTGTACGGCAGCGGTATGTACACTGACTTGAACCCCTGCTGCTGGAGCTGGTGTACCAGCACCGGCTTGACGGCGATGATGCGACAGCCAGAGTCCTTGAACACCTTGTAGTTGCCTTTGTGAAGGTCGGTTGGGTCGTGGACGATCATGGTCGCACCGTTGAGCAACAGTTGTTCCTGGGCTTCCTTGAACTGCCTGTGGTACAGCGTTGCGACGATGCTGGGACCGTCCTTCATCGCTGTGATGGCGTCCTCCAGCGACAGGTTCCGGTAGGACACGCCGTGAGGGTACTGGCGCAGGCGAGGCTCCGACCGCTTGCGGACTGCGTACACGTTGACCTTGTGACCACGATGCTTCAGGACCTTGGTCAACTGGTGCGTGTAGGTCATCGTGCCGCCGACCGGCGGATTGGCGAGCAGATACAGGTTGATGATCATCGGTCGGAGCCTCCCTGCGCGGTGGACTGCTACTTGGCCTTGCCCTTGTCCTTGGCCCGGGCCTTGAGCTTGGCCTCCAGTTCCTTCAGCGCCGCCTCATCATCATCGTCGGCGGCAGCGGCTTCCGGCTCCGCCTCCGTGGCGCTGTCGTCCTGGACCTCGACCGTGACCGGCTCAACCTCCGCGTCCATCTTGACCCGGAAGATGTCGTCATCGTCCTCCACGTTGGTGAACAGGGCCCACTTGCCGGCCTTGCCGCTGAAGGTGCCGACCTTGGTGGAGCCGTCCTCCATCGTGGCTTCGTAGGTTTCGCCCTCCTGGCAGTCGCCCGCCTTCACCTTGTCGCTCGCCGCTTCCGGCTCCGCCTCCGGTTCCGGCGGAGGCGTGGGCTTTGCCACCGGCTTGTTGGCGGGCTTGGCGGGCTTGGACTCCGGCTTGGGGGTCGGCTTCGCGGCCGCAGCCGGTGTGGGCTTCGCGTCCTGGGGACGCTTCGCCGCGCTCGCCGCCCGGCACTGCTTCGTGTTCGGGCACTTGGCGCACTCCTTGGAATCGTCCCAGTCCACTCCGAAGCAGGCAGGCTTGGTGGGCTTGTCTTCCTCGCCCTTGCCCTCCAGTTCCATCCCGCCCCAGTCGGCGGCCATGGTGGTCGCGTCCTTGGTCATCGCCGCGACGATACGCAACAGGTCGCCCTTCCCGCCGTCCGCCAGCGCCTCCCGCAAAGCCGTCTTGGTCGCCTTGTCGAGCACCAGCGGCTTCTTGACGGTGGCCATGTCGGCGGTCACCTTGTAGCGGGTTTTCTGGCCGGTGCCCTCCCGGTTGATCTGGATGAGCACGGCGCTGTTCGGGTCGGTGACGTCGCCCAGCTCACCGATCACGGAGCAGATGCCGTCCCACACGGTGTACGAGCACATGTAGGGGCGCAAGCCCTCGCCCAGTTCCACCCACGGCGAACCCTGCTTCTTGCGGAACCGCATCGGGATGATGTTGAACAGGTAGTTGGTGCGCCGCTTGACCTCGTCGGCCACCTTCTTGTCCAGCCCGTCCATCGCCTCGCAGATGGGACAGTGCCCCAGGTCATCGGTGTCGCGTTCCATCTCCCGCAGACGGTCCAGGAACGGGTCCAGCGTCAGCAGGGCGTTCTCGCCCTTGTCCAAACAGAGCGCCGAACCCTTGGCCGAACCCTGGGCCTTGGCGTTGAAGTGGAAGGTGCTGGCCACGTAGGGGAACCCCTCCACACCCGGCGGGCACGGGGCCACGTACACGAGGGTGTCGCCCTCATCCGGGGTCCAGAACTCACCCCGCTTCTTGGCCTCGCGGTCCTTGGCAACCGCATCCTTGTTGATCCCGCGAAACTCGTCACTCATCTCCGTCATCCTCCTGCGCAGAGTCCTTCACCCCGCGCTTCATGGCAGCCCTCACCTTGGCATCGTTGTCCTGGCGCTTGCCGCCGTCCTTGCTGAACACTGGGTCCAGGTCAGTTGATGCGTCCAACTCCGCTCGCCGGTCGGCACGGAGGGTCCGCAACATGTCCATCTTCTTGTCGTAGCCTTGCGCCGCCGCATCCGCGATGTCCGCTGCTTTCTGGAAGTCTGCGATGCGTCGCTTGTACAGGCTGAAGTCATCGGTGTCGGTGACCAAGTTGTCGCGCTTCCCCTCCGACAACTTGGGGTCCTTTGCTAGCAAGCTGTTCGCTTCCCTTGCGCGCCAACGCCTGTAGTCCCGGTCGGCCAAGGATACCTTCCGCCGCGCCCGCGCCGCAACGATGAGCCACCACGCGAACTTGGCAGCCGCTTGCTTGAGGTCTGGATCGTCACGGCCGGTGATGATGAGATCGGCCGGGTTGAACGTGTACACGTCCGTCCCAAGCTTGATCTCCTGTACGTTGTCGAGCTGGGACGGCATCAGTTGCCCCCGCGCTTGGTACCCTTGGCCGCCCCCTTCGGCTTGTCGTCCACCAACTCGTGCCGGGCCTGAGCGGAGGCATGGAAGGCCAGACGCTCATACGCCGGGACCTGGGCCGTGCCGGTCGCCAGGACGCTGCTGGTGATGGTGCGGGGCTTGGACCGCTTGACCTTGAAGGTCCCGAACCCCTTGATGATGACCGACTCGCCCGCGAAGCATCTGGCCAAGATGGCGTTGAAGATCTCAGCCGCCTCCTCATCCTTCAGCCCCGCCTGCCTCGCAACCTCGTGGATTCCTGCCATCTTCATACTCCCTTCTGTTTGCGCGTGACTCCCGTGTCACGCTATCCTAGCGCGTGCCTCCAGAACCTTCAGCCGCTCTGCGTCCCTTGACTCCAGTGTGAATGCATCCCCGTTGTTCGTCGCCCGAACCTCGATGATGTCTCCCACGTTGAACTTCCCCTTGAACGATGGCCAGGATGACCCAAAGCAGATGAGGTCGATGTAGCCCTTGTATCCCAGCAACCCCATGAAACACATCTCGCTCATCCGCTTGTCGAGCCGGATGTTCATGTGGGTTACAATGCCCACCGCCTTGAATCCGCTCTTGGCGTTGCTCGCCGTCTGTTCGATGTCATCCTTGGAGTGCTGCTTGACAGGGTGCCGCCCCTTCAACAACGCCCGTTCAAACACGTCCAACGGCTCCCCCGCATCGAGCCTCCGGCGAAGCAAATCCAAGTCTACCATGAAGTGGATCCTGATGGAGTGCCACTTGGCGTCGATGGTAGCGTGGAAAGCAACGGGAGTCCCGATGCCCCTGTCGATGATCGGTCTATGCTCATCGAACGTGTCAACGTCAATCTTGGCCCTGTTGTTCTTGCCGCTGATGTCCTCCACGTTGATGTTGGCGTACCTAGCGCCCCAACGCATCTTCAGTTTGGTTTCCTCGCTGGGAGCCTCGCCGGTATGGAAGTCGCCAATCTGGTTGTACTTGATCTCAACCAGGATGCCGTGTAGGAACCCATGCGGACGCGAGTACAGATCCTCATCATCCATCCGCTCCCACTTCACGTTCATCCTGTCGTTCAACAGTTCTTGGTAGGGAACAAGCGGATGCTTACCACTGGCAAGGGGGCAGACCTCTGCGGCCGTCCACACAGCGTCCTGTTCGCTGTGCTGAGGTTCCTTCCTCGACCGCAACAACATCTCCGCCACATCGACATCGCCGCTAGACTTGGCCAGCGCCTTCCAGACATCCTCGATGTGCTCCACGAACCACTTGCGGTTGGGGAACAGCTGATCCAGAGCGCCAGAGCGGGCAAGCGCCAACACCACTCCCTTGTGGACCTTCCGCCGGTCCACGCGGCCAATGAAGTCGATGAACGACTTGAACGGTTGTACCGCCTCGATGCTCTGCGCCGCTATCCCGCCACACCCCTTCACATCCACGAGCGAACCCAGGATGTCGGGTCCGTCGATGATGTAGCTGGCCTTGCTGCGGTTGATGTCCGGCAGCTTGACCTTGATGCCCAGCCGGTCGGCTTCCTTGACGTACCTACGGATGGCTTGTTCGTCCGGCTCGCAAGACAACAGCGCCCACATGAACTCGATGGGATAGTACGTCTTGAGGAACATCTCACGATAGCTGATGAGCCCGTAAGCAGTGGAGTGCGACTTGTTGAATCCGTATGAACCAAACATCGTGATCTGGTCCATCAGCTTCGCAGCCAACACCGGATCATGCCCCCTCGCCGCCGCTCCCTTGATGAAGTTTTCGCGCTCCTTGCCAAGTGCCGCATCGCCCCACTTCTTGGCGATCTTCTTGCGCAAGCTGTCGGCGGTCCCGGGAGCGAAGCCAGCGAAGTCGGTGAACATCTTGATGACATGCTCTTGGTACACAATGACGCCGTAGGTGTCGGAGCAGATCTGGTCCACCAGCGGGTGGATGGTCTTGATCTTGCTAGGGTCCTTTTTGCGCTTCAGATACTCTGCCGCCAGACCGCTCCGCGCCGTTCCCGGCCGGTCCAAGGCGATCATCGCGGCCACGTCCTCAAAGCTGGTGAACTGTACGCCCTCGGTGATCTTGTCTGCGCTGGGGGTATCGTACTGGAACACGCCCGCGTAAGCATGAGCAGTGAAGTTGGCCAGCACATTCAGGTCGTGAAGGTCGATGCGGTCCCAGTTGATCTCGACCCCATGCCGTTCCTTCACAGCCTTGAGACAACGCTTCATGACGGTCAGGTTGCGCAACCCCAACACGTCCATCTTCACCAGGCCGACTCCCTGGACGCCGTACATCTCAAAGCCAGTGATGATCTCCTGCTTCCCGGCCGACTCCCTCATCTCCATTGGGATGATGTCTACCAGCGGAACCGGCGAGACCACGAAGCCCGCCGCGTGCTTGCCCAATCCCCTGACGTGGCTCTCCAGAACGCGCGCATGCTCCAGGACCTCCGGGTGGCGCTCATTGAACTTGCGGCACACCTCAAAGTCCTTGAAGCTATCCTCGATGGTCTGGCTGGCCCGCTCGTCACCACTCGACCGCTCGATCACGCTGCTGGTAACCTCGTCAACCTCCGACATCGGTATCTGGAGCACCCGTGAGATGTCCTTGATGCATTGCTTCCCCTTGAGCGTCATCAGGGTGCTGATCTGGGCTGTCTTGTCCTCCCCGTAGCGGTGTCGCAGGTATGTGAACACCTCTTCACGGCGCTCATCCTCAAAGTCCATGTCGATGTCGGGCAGGTCGATGCGGTCTGGGTTGAGGAACCGCTCGAAAATGAGACCGTGTTCGATGGGGTCGGTGTCCGTGATGTTGAGCAGGTAGCTGACGAAGCACCCGCCCGCGCTCCCCCTCCCGGGTCCACACTCAATGTGAGCATCGTTCTTGGCCCAACGGTACAGGTCCCAGACCACCAGGAAGTAGCGCACCACGTTCTGCTTCTTGATGGCCTTCAACTCATGTCGGAGCCGCGCGATGTACTGCTCATGAAGCTCGCTGGAAGTGATACCGCGCCGGACGGCCAACTCATCGATGCGTCGCGGCATCTCCCGCGACTCCCAACCCACCCAACACAGGTGCATCATGTACTTGAACTCATCGTTGTCGAAGTGTTTGGGGATGTCGATGGCCGGGACCAGCGCCTTGAAACGGTCCACTTCAAAGCTGGCCTGGCACTTCTCAGCAATCTCCAGCGTGTTCAACATTGCCCGCCGGACCTCCGGCTCAGGCATGTAGGGGTGGGAGCGCCGGAACGCATCCAACATCTCATCCCACGTCTTGAGCCAGAAGTCCTGGACGCTGAACTTGAACCTGTCGGGGTTGCTCATGAAGTCGTGAGTGCGGATACACAGCATGACCTCGTGGGTCTTGACGTGCTCCTTCTTGATGTAGTGGGCGTCCACGGTGGTCACCATCGGTCGGCCGAACCGCTTGTGGTACTTCAGCATCGCCCGGTTGACCATGGCCTGCTCTGGCATATTGGTCGGCTGGATCTCCAGATAGAAGTCCTCACCAAACAGGTCCACAAACCATTCCATGCGACGGTCGGCCAACTCCTGGTTGCGATGTACGATCTGGTGAGGGACCACACCCTCCATACAGCCGGATAGGACGATCAGCCCCTCGCGGTGCTTCTCCAGGGTCTCCAGGTCGATGCGTGGCCGCTTCCAGAACCCCTCAAGATAGCCCACAGAGGTCATCTTGAACAGGTTGAGTAGCCCCACCTGATTCTTGGCCAAGACCGTCAGGTGATACCGTTGGCGGAGGCCCAGCTCAACCTCCCGCTTGTAGATGGCCTCCCCGATGCCCTTGCGGCCCTTGTTCTCCGCCCTGATCCGCTCGTCATCCTCCGGCGGCAGACCTCGTGCGTGGCGGCTCTCACACAGGTAAAACTCACAACCGTAGATTGGCCACGGCCGCGCTTCGGGGTCCATGTTGAACACGTTCTCATGAAGCTTGTATGCTCCACGCATCGAGCCATGTTCTGTGAAGGCGATGGCCGGGTGCCCCAACTCGACCGTCCTGTTCAGGTAGTCTTGCTGCCGTCCCAAGCCGTCCAACAAGGAATATTCACTGTGTACGTGGAGGTGAACGAATGGCTTGCTCATGCTTTGTAACCGCTGTCTTCCATCCACTTGATAATCAGCGCCTTCAGGTCCTCACCGAAGTCCTCACGAAGCACCCATCGCAGGTAGTCTCGCTGATCCGGTCCCTCGACCACCAGCTGTGATACACGCTTCCCGCGATGTTGACCAAACATCAACACCGCATCCGGCTCCGACTCGCGGCCGGTTGGACCTCCGACCTCAACCCATTTGGTTGGCTTCGGCTTCGTGACCAATGCCACGCGCCCCAAGATGCCGCGCCCGCACTTCTTGAACCTCCCGAAGCTAGCCACCCTGACCGGCCTGAAACCATCCGCCTCCATCTGCTTGGCCCGCTCTTCATCGGACTTGGCGAATGCTTCCGACAGTGTGTTGCCGCAGTTGGGATGGGACGGAGGTGTGGCCAAAATCCCGGCCACAGGATTCACTGCCCCCATCATGGGGATGTCAGGGATGCCGGTCTTTGGGCCTTTCTGCTGTGAAGGCTCCGGCTTGGACTCCGGTACAGGCACCAACCACTCAACAGCATCCTGCGTGGAAGCATCCACTTCCTGCGTGGGCTTCGGCTCCGGGTCAGGCCGCGCTTCCGGCTCCGGCTCCGCCTTGGGAGCCTGACCGCTGTAGCGCTGCCGTACCTCATCAAGCGTCGGCATCAGCCCACCGCCAGCAGTTCCTTGGCTCGTTGAAGGGTCGCAGACCGATCCAGGCCTGTCGTGTCCAGTCTGTAGACCTCCAAGCCCTCGACCCACGATACAGCCTCACAACACTTGGAGATCAGCTCAGCCTCCCTCGACATCCACCCCTTCAAGCTCAACCCCATCTCTTCAGCACGCCCCAAGATGCGCGCTGGGAAGATCCTGTCGCCCGTCCGCTCCATCCTCTTGTTGAGGTCACAGACCAGTTCCAGAACAACTCCATGCGCATCCCGCAACATCCGACCCCAGACGGCTGCGACCTCCCCGCCTTGCCCCTCCGGCAAACAAGTGAACACATGATCCAGATCCATCGCATTGTAGGCAAGCGCTGAAGGCATCCCACGGTCACAGATCACGTCCGGCCGGAGCGCCCGAAACACGTCCATCTGGAACATGTCCTCGACCCACGTGTTGACCGGGAACACGGAGTGGATGCTGACCGGAAGGATGGAGCCGGGGGTGTGGTCGTCGCCGTCGCGTCTGAAGCTGCGGTACAACGGGCGGTTGATGTCCTTGGACAGCGCTTTCCCCAGCGTGGTCTTGCCGGTCCCGATGCCGCCTTCCAACACGATGATCATGGCTGGCCTCCGAAACAACGCGATGCCGCCCGGTCCAGTCTGGCCAAGGCTTGCTCCATCAACTCCGGCGGTGAGTTGAGTGGTGGACAGATGCGGAGCGGCCGGTGAGGCAGATGCGCCATCAACAGCAGTCCTTCCTCCATCGCCCGATCACGGAAGGCAAAGGCATCGCTGTCTCCCCACTTCGGCGTCAGCGACCAGACCAACCCGGTCCCTTCCGCCTTGTCCACCCAACGGCGACAAGCGAAGCCGTTGCGCAGAATGGTCTCACAGTTGCGCACGTTCTCCAACACTCCGCGTTCCAAGCCGTCGATCAGCCAGTTGATGAGGTAGCCCGCCAACAGGTTCCCGCCGAACGTGCTGAAGTGGGTCCCGGGCTCAAAGCCCTTGGATGCTTCCTCCGTCGCCAAGCAAGCTCCGGCCGGGATGCCCATCGCCAACCCCTTGGCCAACGTGAGGATGTCCGGCTTGAACCGCTCGCCGCTCACGTCGGTGACAGCCGGGTTCATCCAAGCACACGGATAGCCGGTGCGCCCCATCCCCGACTGAACTTCATCGAAGATCACCAGGAACCCGTGCTTGGCCCGAAGCTCCGACAACCTGGACCAAAACACGGGGCCGTAGAAGCGCATCTGGTTGTGCGTCAGAACCGGAGACATGATGAGCGCCGCAATATCGGGCCAGTTGATGAGGAATCTCGCATCCGAAGGAACCTCAGACGGTGTGGTGTGTAGATGGTATGTTTCCAAGTCCTGTTCGGCCATGTAGAATCCAGACGCAAACGGACCAAATCCCTGCTTGTAGTACGGCGTGGCGTTGGTCTGTGTGGCAGCGAGACTGAACCCTGTGCGACCGTGAAGTTGATCTGGCAATGACAAAATCACCTTGCGCCCTGGCTCCCCCTTGATATGGTGATAGCGCCTCGCCAGCTTGATGGCGGCTTCATTGGCCTCCGTCCCGCTGTTCGCAAAGAACACACGGTCCATGCCGCAGAACGCCGTCAGCCGGTCGGCCGTCGCCGTCCGTTCCGGCACGTTGTACCCGTTGGACACATGGACAGCCTGGGTGCTGTTGACCATGAAACACTCGATGGCACGCCTGAGATCCGTGTGCCCCAGCGAGGCCACTCCGCCATCACACCACAGGTCGAAGTATTGCCGGCCGTCCCGGTCGATCAGGAACCCATCAGCCGCGCCTTCGATGGTGGGCTCCAACGGCGGGAGCGAAGTGCGGATCAACGACCTGGGGTCAGCCTTCCCGCCCATGACATCATTCTCCCTTCGGCTTGGACCAACGGAACGGGTCGTGCCCCCACAGTTCCGCGTAGCCTGCGATGCGATCAACCGTGTCCTGATCCCCAGTCACTTCCCCGATCAGGTCGCCGTCCGGCTGGCGTCCGTGGTTCTCACAGTCGGCCACGAGGTACAGCGGGCAGGGCGCATGAGCATCCGACCCGTCGATGCGTCGCTGGTTCTCCAGGCGGTAGACGCAAGCGTTGAAGGTGTCGGTCAGCTTGTCCACGCACGGTGGTGCGATGACCCGCCGGAACAGTGGGTCCACCTTGCGCTCCAGCTCAGCAACGATACCACGGATGATGGGTCCCCACAGACCGTATTGCAGGATCCAGCAGGACCGCTCCCCGATGATGTGGAGCAGAGCCGCCAGGTTGAGCGACCATGAGATGCGGTGCGTGGCCCCCAACGGGATCACGTCCCTGGCATCCTCCATCGGCACGCCCGCCTCGACCAGTGCGTTGTAGGACCGCTCCGCCGATGCCATCGCCTGTTCGAACAGCGCAGCCGCCTTCGGTCGTTGGAACACAGCATCGGCCGTCCTGTACTGCCCCTTCCTGGCGAACTCACCCATGCTCTGGATACGCATCGACTGCGACCAGAACCCGCTCTTGGCTAGGTCGGGCACGATGTCAAGTCCCATCCGCTCCGGCGAGGCGCAGACGCCGATGCGGTGACGCACCATCTGCTCACGGAAGGACACCGACACGTCCTCCAGCATGAACACGAACCCCACGTGCTCAGCGATGGGGATGCGCTGCTCCAGGATCTGGAGGAACAGAGCATCGACCTCCCGCTTGAAGTCGGGGTCTTGGTTGCGCTTCAGTGCCAGCGCATCAGGCAGCATCAGCTGTTCCTCGCCCTTGCTGGCCTGCCAGACCGTGTAGATGGTCTCGACCGGGTTGCGGGTGCACGACAACAACGTCGCCTTGGGGTCGCTCATCCTTCCACCTTCCTGTACTTGTCCTTGATGGCCTGCTCTGCCCTTCTGGCGACGATGCGCAGGACATCAACCCAGTCCCTCGCCCGCTCGATGTTCGAGCCGTCCGCCAGCCCTTGGTTGTTGGGCTGGTCGAACATGATGGTGTGGACACCGTGTCTGGACAGTTCCCAGACCTCACGAGGCATGTCGTCCACGGCCGCGATCACCGTCGCCGGAGCTATGCGTCTGGTGATGGCGTCCCACTTGTCGTGATCGAACAGCAGCAAGTCCCGCTGGAACCCGTGCTCATCCAACCAGTCCGTCGTGTCGAGGTACAAGCGGGGGTACTCACGCACCGGCCGCGCCGTCAACACCACGACCTTGACACCCAGTTCACGTATCAATGCGATGGCATCCGCCGCTCCAGGGATAGGCTTGAGCTTCCGCAACGCTCCGGTCTGGTACAACTCACGCCTGTGATCCAAGTAGGCTTGCGCCTTCGCAGAATCGCCCTCCGGCACCGGGCCGATCATGCCTTGTGTCGCCGGGTCGCCCAGGAAGTCGGCCAACACACCATCCAAGTCGGTGACGAACACCAGCGTGCCCTCGCGCAGCTTGACCTGCTCTGCCTCCCACCGTTGGGCAACCGTCCGCGTCTTGGCGTGGAAGCCCTCACACCATTCACAACCCTGGATGCCGCAGGTCAGCAACACAGCGATGATGTACTTGAACGTGTCCACTGCTTCCTCAATCACCCGCTCCCGGTCAGCCGGTCGGGCAGAGGCCAACAAATGGTAGCGTGATCGGTCGGTGGCCTTCTGAAGCTCCGCCAGTTCCTCGTGCGCTCCCAACAGCAAATCCTTGATCAGCAATGCCCGCTGGTCCGGGTCCAGCTGTGCCGCATCGTGCCACAGACGCTGTTGTTCTGCTTGCGCTGCCCATAGCTTCAGGATGGGGCAATCGTCGCCTACCTTCAAGTCACAGGCCATTCGCCGCCCTCCACCGCTCCGCCCGCTCCAACGCCTTGTCCATCGTCATCCGGGGGTCCCATTGAGCGAACCGGCCCAACACCAACACGTTGGACGGATGCTGGAACACCGGAACCTCCCCGAACACATGAGCGGTGCGGATGTATCGCGGCTTGCCGACAATGCTGGCGTCGGAGCCGAACACAGAGTTCACGTCCAACATCAGCGCCCGCTCCGACACACCTTCAGCGTTGTAGGCTCCGTCTGGCAGCGGTGACAAGCGATACAGGGAGTTGCCCGGCGTGTACGGCGTGTACACGAAGTCCCAGTCCACGAAGTCCCGACAGGATGGCGCTTCAACCCTCGCCATGTAGGCGTCTGAAGCATGGAGCGGAACCGGCGAACGGATGCCCAGCATCGACAACGTCAGTGGTAGCGGCAGCGTCCAGACCAGATGGCTGTACTCCAAGTGTTCCTGGTCGTCGCCGCTCAGGGCCGACCGGCGAACGTCCAGTGTGTTCGCTCCTGGGTACCAAGCCACAACTCCCTTGCGCAACACCTTGACTCGGTCCTCCACAGCCCGCCCCAACGCTCCCACGGACACCATGTACCGCTGCGGGCCTGCTTGCCCGCCCTCGTTCATCGCTGTGTCGTGGAACCCATAGGTGGTCCGGCGAGTCTTGGTGTAGTGGTGAAGCACAAACTGGCGCAACGGTTCCTTCCCGAAGTGGTCGGCCGCAGCCTTGAATGAGTACACACGCCCCTTCAGATACAGGCCAGAACGCACAGCCCGCTGCTCACATCGGATACCCCAGACCTTGAAAGTGCTGTCGAACAGTTCTGACTGATGGATGTAGAACAGCCCGCCTCCGCCGGGGTTGCCCCCGGTTCCAAGCGGGTCGATGACAGTGACCTCGTGGTGTTTGGCCAGCACCAGAGCCGCTGCGACTCCGGCCGGGCCTCCGCCCACGATGATGATCGGCTTCATGGCGGGGCCTCCAACGGTGGCGGCTGGTTGCGTGGCGGGGGCATCTCCAGGATGCCTTCACGCATCATCCGCCCGATCAGCTTGGCAGCCGCTCGGGCAAGGTCGGGAGTCCGCACGCCTCGCCAAGCAACCGGCATCGCCGGGTCCGTCAACTGCTTCAGCTTGGCTCCCGGTAGCGCCAAAGCCTTGTCCCAAGTGGTGCTGAACGCGATGTCCAACCGCTTGGCCAGAGGCTTCAGCTTGATCACGCAGACCTTGGCATAATGGCCGCTCGTGGCGATGTACACAGTGATGTAGTTTGACTTGTCAGTCACACGGTTGACGAACACGTCGCCCGGGAGCGCCCCGCTGCGCTTGGCCTTCCAATCGTACCCCAACCTGAACAGAGACAACTGGAGCCGCTTCAGGAAAGCATCGACCAGCGGTTCAAGGTCGCTGAACCGCCCTGGATCGGTCGGCCGCTTCCGCTTCTCACGCTTCACCAACTTGGCCACCAGCGTGCCCTTGGCCTTCCCGGTCGCCTTCGGAACCACGATGGCAGGTGGCGTGATCTTGTTGATGTACTTCCGCTCGATGTCGGCCAGTTCCACGTTGAGCGCATGAGGGTCCGTCCGCTCATCCATGAACCGCTCCGCCGTCAAGGAGTGTTCCATCAGGTACAGCTTCAGCGAGTAGCAGCGCGCACGCCAAGTACAAGCCGACTCGACATGCCCAGACGCCTTGTTGTAGCCTCCGTCGCAGGTCGAACAGTGGTCATGGTAGCCCAGGCACTCAGGTACGGTCACCGTCATCCGCGCCTCCTGCTGCGGGAAGCCTACGTCATCAATCCACGGGATGGGAATCGAATCTTCAATGCCGTCATTGCCCCTTACCCTGAACTCATCCCAGCACACCTGGCCGACCATCACCAACGTTGAAGCCCACCCGGCATCCCCGTCGCTCACGAACGCCACTTGGCCCCAACAGTAGCGTTCTGTGTTGATCGTCCGCTTCCCATCCTTCCATGAGGCCCATCCGCCGGGCATCGGCTTCGGGCCTAGACTGTGACGCCGGATGATGCGGGACACGAACCTGAAGTCCAGAGGCTTGATGGACTCGTGGATTGCCATCTCAAGCCTCCCGCAAAACCTGACGAGCACGTGCCAGAGCGGACTTGACCCTGGCGGCCGGGATGCCCAGATGTTCCGCCAACATGTTCTCGGTGATGATCGGCTTCCCGGGTCGAACGTTGCGAGCCATGATCTCCAGTTCAGGTGGAGGACACAACCGTGCAGACAACACCAGCCGGTCCACCTCATCCAACCGCTGGATGATGCGCTCGGTGACCCAGGCCTGCTGCTCATGTTCCTGGGTAGCTTCCAAACAGGCTGGGTCCGTCACGTCAGCATCGTTTTCCGCTGTGGAGCCGAACCCGGCCAAGCGCTGGTGCTTGGGAGACACACCATCGCCTTCATCGATGCGTGGTGCTCGTTTCAGCGCCAGTTCGTAGTTGACGATGGCCAACAGCGCGTTGCGCACAACCAGGTCAACCCAAGTGCGGAGTGCCCGGCCGCGCTCCGGCTTGTGCGTGGCCACGGCATAGATGGCGGCGATGCGAGCCTCTTGAAGCAGTTCAAAATGGTTCAAACCTGGGATGCGCTTGAACGGACGCGCCTTGGCATGGATCACGTCCTCCAGTTGAGGCAACAGCTTCGCCAGCGTCGGCTTCAACTCGTCAGGGCATGTCCAGCCTGTAGGAACGATATGCGGTGCCACCCATCCCTCCTGTCCCCATCCCAACGCCCGCCTGCTCCCTCTGAAGCAACCGGGCGCTGAGTCGGAACGGGAAGCCGGTGGCTACCAGTCCTTGACGCCCAGCTTGAGCATCCCCATGGTGATCCACTTGGTCACCAGGGCGCGCAGGCGCGGTTCGATGGCCTCGACCACCTTGACGCGGATGGCTTCCTTGTTGCCCTGGACCTCCACCAGCGGCTTCTTGCCGCCGACCGGCTCCAGCTTGACGCTGGCTCCGGCCTTGATGGGCCGGACGGTGAGCAGGTGCGGCTTGCCGCCCATGTTCATCGTCGTGGTGTAGACGTTGCCCTTCACCACGCCGCCCTTCTCCGGCTTCGGCTCCGTGCTGCGGGGCCGTCCCGGGCCGCGCTTGGCGGGCTGCGCCGCCGGGGCGGGGGTTGCCGCCTTGGCCGCCGGGGTCGGCTTCGCGGCCGGGGTCGGCTTGGCCGCCGCCGGGGCGGGGGTCGGCTTCGCCGGGGTCGGCTTCGCCGGGGTCGGCTTCGCCGGGGTCGGCTTCGCCGCCACCTTGCTCTTGGTGTCCTGCTTGCCCTTCGTTCCCATGTTGTCCTCCTGGCCGTCATCGGCCGTGGTTGCGCCGTCGGCATCGCTGCCTTCGGCATCCTCCCCGTTCCCGTCGCCGTCGCCGGCATCATCGTCGGCATCGGCATCGGCATCGTCGTCGGCATCGTCGGGGTCGGGGTCCGGGTCCGGCTCCACGACCTTGGCCGGAGGCTTGCCGGTGCCCTTGGCCTTGGCCTTGGGCTGCTCCGGCTCCGGCTCGCCCGCGCCCGCGTCCGGCTCCGCCGTCGTGGCCTCCGGTTCCGCATCCGGCTCCGTGGCCTCCGGCTCCGTGGCCTCCGGCTCCGCCGTCGTGGTCGTCGCCTTGGCACCCTTCTTCACGATGATCTTCTTGCCCATGACGCCTTCCTCCTGTTGACGGGGTCCACCCGCCAGCTTCGTGGTCACCGGGATGTCCAACGCCTCCCGTGTGAACCGTTTGCCCACTTCGTGGAACCGGAAGATGAACAACCCGTCCATCCCCAGACCCACGCGCTTGATGATCTCCATCAGCTGGTCGTCGGTCGGCTCCGACTCCCGGCTGTCCAACACCACCACCGACTCCCGCTGCGTCTTGCTGTAGTAGCCCGCCGCGCAGAAGCTCCCTTCCAGCAACCCAGTGGTCTTGCCGTTCTGGAACACGCCAGTCACCAGCGACACCAACCACACGTCCGGTGCGACGGGCTCAACCACCAGTTCCTTGCCGACATTGGGTTCGTATCCGATCATCCCGCACCGCCTAATCTAGTGACCCACCTTGGCTTCCACTAGTACACCTTGTTGATCGCCATCCGCTGGAGCCAGTCGATCAGCTGTGGAGCGCCGTCGCCGCGCTTCGGGTCCGACATGAACTGGACCGTCTTGGATGCCCACGGCTTCAACTGGCAGATCATGAACTTGCGGTTCCAGACCCGGCACACCAGCGTAGCTCCGCCCTGCCGACCGTTGGGCGACCCAAGCTTGATCTCGCCCTTGCTGTAGATGCCGCCCTTGCTGTCGGTGAACGACTCCATCGGGCCGTCCCACGGGCACGGACCACGGTGACCGGCGAGGGCATCCACGCCGCTCTTGACCGCCATCAGCACGTTGGACTGCTTGGCGATGCGGTCCCGCTTCTCAGGGGTCAAGGTCGCCGGATCAACACGCCGCTGAGCCTCGCTGGGCGGAGTGGCCTTGCCGTCCGTCGTCGTCGGGACATCGACCGGCTTGGCCTGCTGCTTGGCAGGCACCACCGGCTGCGGCTTCGGCTGTTCCACCCTGGACTCCGGCTTGGAGGTCGGGGTCTGGGACTCTGCGATGGCATCCTCACGGGCCTCCCGGGCACGCAGCTCAGCCTCAGCATCCGGCTCCGGCTGGAGTGCGACTCCAACTGTGAACCGCTTTCTCAAGTCATCCAACGTCGGCATCGTATCCTCCTGCCCCTACCCAGTAAGCGAAAACCAGGCCGTTCATCGCCCGCCCCTACTGCGCCACCCGACGCACCCGGCCGTTCATCAGCTTCGCCGCCACGGCCTTGAACAGCGCCTTGGGGAGCGCCGCCAGATCCCAAACAACCTCCGCATTGCGATAGAAGCTCGTCACCGCATCGCTCTGGATTCCGATTCCCACGACCTCGATGCCGCGCTTTTCAGTCGCCCGCACCACGTCCTTCAGGTGCCGCCCCTCGATGCTACGCTCACGCTCATTGCGCCGGGTGTAGTTGCCGCTCACGTTGGCGCGCTTGGGGTCGTAGGTTCCGCCGGTCACGGTCGAAGTCCCGGCCGCAGGTTGACCATCCGACAGGACGATCAGCACCTTCCGCTCCTGGGGCTGCTGCGCCAGCAGGTCAGCGACCATCTGGAGCGCATCGCCGTCAGCGTTGTTCGCCCGGCCGTTGATCTTCACCAGGCGGGAGCGCACACGCCGGAACTGCTCGCTGAAGCTCTTGTACTGGTACAGGTGGATCGACTCATTGCGGCCGTTCCACCAGCTTCCAGCGTCCAGCGTGTCGTCATCAGTCGTCACCATCCCGCTGGTGAACCCGTAGATTGCGAAGGGCACGTTGAGGGCCGTCAGCGTCTCACCCAGGGCAACCGCCGCCAGCTGGGCCGTCGCCGCCTTGACTCCGCCCATCGAGCCGGACTCATCAACCAGCACCGCAACCGCCGGGACCTCATCCAGCGTCGTGATCTTGCGGGAGAACACGCGCCGCTCGCCGGTCACCGCCCGGTACAGAGCCGCGCTGTCCAGCTTCCCTTCCTCCTGGTCGGGGTCGTTCTGGACGTCAGCCTTGCCCTTGAGGACCATCATCAACTTGGAGCGGAGGCCGCCAACGACTCCCGCGACCATCTGCTTCAGCTGGGCGTAGTGCGCATCGCTGCTCAACTCTTGGACGATGATCTTGTCAGCCGCCTTGGCGCTTGGCCGGGCCACGTAGCGGCCATCGCTCTGCGCCGCGCTGGAGGCGTCCTTGCTCAGCTGGTCGCGCACCGCGTCCATCATGTCCTTCGCAGCGTCATCGAACAGGTCATCAACCGGCTTGGAGTCGGTCGGGTCATCATTGATCTTGGTGTTGTCGCTGGCGCCCACGTTGCCGCCCGCCTCGCCGGTCTCAGCCTCGCCACCCTCCTGGTCACCCTGATCCTCGCCAGTCCCTTCCTGCTCGCCCTTCCCGGCCGACCCTTCCTGGTTGCCTTCCTCGCCGTCCTCACCCTCAACAGCGCCGTCGTCGCCTTCCTCGCCCTCGTCACCGCCGTCCTCATCCTCGCCCTCGCCCGCACCACCCTCACCGTCGTCGCCCTCGTCGCCCTCGTCGCCCTCGTCATCCGACTCGCCCTTGGACTCGCCCTTGGTGTCCTGCTCGCCGTCCTCAGCACCGTCGTCGCCCGCACCGTCGTCGCCCTCGTCAGCCTCGCCCTCATCACCCTCATCGGCCTTGCCCTGCTCGCCCTTGCTCTGGGGCTTGGACTCGGGCTTGGACTCGGGCTTGGACTCGGGCTTGGACTCGCCCTGCTCGCCGTCCTGCGACTCCGGCTGGGTCGGCTGGGTCATCGCGTCCCGCAGCGTCTGCTCAACCAGGTGCATCATCGACTCAACCTTGTCGTACCCAGCGCCGCGAAGCTCCGCCATCCTGGGGAGCAGCTTGGCAACCGCGCCTTCCAGCCGGGGGTCCAAGGTCACGGCCGACTCACCGAACGACCGGAGATACAGTTCAGAACCGAACCCGTGAAGCCCACTGGTGTAACCCGGGGTCGCCGCGTTGCGCTTGATCAGCTTGACGCCGTAGCGCCGGAGCGCCGACAGGTTCCGCTCAACGCCCTCAAACGGGTTGCCCATCTCATCGTGGATGTCGGCCACGATGTTCAGGATGCTGTGGCGGGTCTTGGAGACCTTCATCGCCTCGGTGATCAGCTCACTCGGCAGCTTCACGGTGGCGCCAGCCGCCCGCGCCGCAACCGCCGCTTGCTCTTCACGAGCGTGGCAAGTCTCATGGTCCAGCATCCCCTCGACCACCGCCACAACGTCCTCACCCATCTCATCGACGTTCTCAGGCAGCTGGATCAGCTTCTGGTCGAACAGGAACCGACAGGCGGTCCCGGCCTGGACTACCTTCAACCCGGTGTCGGCGCTGAAGGTCCTGGCCACCTTCCCCATCGTTCCTTCCTGCGTCCGGTTCTTCATCTTCGCCTCCACGCTCCTACCAGTAAGCGAAAACCGGGCCGTTTGTGAACGGCCCTGGTTCCCAGTCCTAGTAGAACACGCGGTCAACGATGGCCTTCACGTAGGCGCGGTCATCCTTGCCCAGCCGGTTCAGGATGGCGACCGCAGCCGCCTTCCGCGCGTTGCCCCACTTCACGGTCAGCTTGGCCCAGGTGAGCAGCCGCCGGGTGCTCATCGTACAGAAGCACTCTTCACGGATCAGGCCGTCGCGGACCTTGCGAGCGATGTCCACCATCTTGCCAGCCACGTCCTTGGTGACGCCGGTCTTGGTCACGAGCACGCTGATCTCCTGGGGTCCCTGGAGATAGGAGACTTCCATCACCACGCCGAACCGATCCAGAGTGGCCTCGTTCAGCACGTTGGTCCCGGTGTACATCCCGCTATCGTCGCCGCGCCCCAGGGTGTTCGCCGTAGCGATGATGCGGAAGTTGGAGTGGACCTTCACGACCTCGCCGTTGTTCTCTGCCAGGACCAGCGGGTGACCGGGCTCAAGCACCGACTGAAGCCGCATCATGATCCGCGCGGGAGCCGCGTCCAGCTCATCGATGATCAGCCAGAAGCCCTTGCGCGCGCACTCCGTCAGGATGCCATCCTTCCAAAGCACGACCGTCGCACCAGATTCCGACTCCGCCAGCACCTTCTCACCCACGAAGTCCGCCACCCTGAACTCGCCGTTCATGTTGACGCGCTTGGTGGGCTGGTTCATCAGGGACGCCAGCTCAAACGCCAGGCTGGTCTTGCCACAGCCCGCCGGGCCGACCATCAGCACGTTGGTGTCCATCTCAACGCCAACCGCCATCTGCTCCAGGGTCTCATCATCGAAGTCGAACATTTCATCGTGCTTCGGAACGTACAGTGCGTCATCCTCGCACACGTCGTCACGGACCTTCAAGACCGCCTTGCCGATGGAGAGGCAACCGGGCGGGAGCGCCGGAGCGGCCGGGGTCGGCTTCGCGGCCGGGGCAACCGGGGCGGGAGCGGCCGGGGCGGGGGTCGGCGTGGACGACGGAACGGTCCAGCCGGTGCCGCGCGCACCCTTGGTGTGGCCCTTGCTCAGCTGACGCCGTCCGTAGGTGCTGATCGTCTTGGAACCGGGGTACTGGCGGCGGTATTCCATCGTGCTCATCCCGTGGGCCGACTTGAGGTGGACGGCCAGCGTGTGGTAGTACTGCCCACAACGTTCGCACTTCACCATCGCGTTTCCGTCGCGGTCGGCCGGGTTGAAGTTTGCCATGTTCCTCATCCTCCATCGGCGCGTCCCTCGCGCCTCTCACCCGACCAAGTAAGCGAAAACCGGGCCGACCAGCAACCCAAAATGTTCAGGCTGGGTAACTACTTGGAAACGCCCGATTCCAGCATTTTCTATGGGCATCGAGCCGATCCTAGCTGTTGAACTGATCTTCCCTTCCTTCCTTCTAGGGCCACCGCTTGGTGGCGGTTGTGGGTCGGAGCCAGCCCAGCAAAAAGTGTGTACGCGACTTTTGGATCCGGTTTGGCAGTTCACTATGAACCAACTAGAAACTATGTAAGAATCGCCAACAGCTTTTGGCCATTTTCCAAAAGTGTCATCACTCGACACGACTTTGAGATCCGATTTGGCACTCACCATGAACCAACTAGAAACCTTGGATCTTTTGTTGTGTGTTTGAGTCGGCCGCTCGACATGTGAAAGCCAAACCGGATCGCGCGATCCTGGGGCCAAGGAAGCCCTGCCTTTTCCAATAGTTTGGATGTGTTGTGTGTGGTACATTCTAACCGCTTGATTCGTTTACTGTTTTGGGTGTGTACCAGCTAAAGTGTGGACCATACCCCATTTTCACTATGAACCAATTAGAAACTATGGAAGAAACCCAGAATCGTTTGTTGAGTTTTTGGCCTGATGCGCTCGGCATCCAATGCTCCGCGACCATCGCCGGATGGTACAGTTTCCATTTTCGTCCCACTTTTAGTGGGCCAATCGAGTTTTCCACCATGTTGGTAAGGCTGGAAAACGGTGTCGGCAGAAAGTGGGTGATCCACTTCCCACTATGTGAAACGTGGCAAATCCGAAACGCGCCGCTTCAACAACATTACCCTCGCTTGGCTCGCCGGCACCGCCTTGGAAACCAGTTCCGCGATGTACGTAGTGGGCGATTCAGCCGGATCGGACTGGTTGGCGTTAGGGTACAGCGCGATCTTGACGTTGTCTAGTTTCTCCGATTCCGCCACTACGTAGCTGGCCGCGTCTGGATCCAGTAGCATCACCTTCGGCCCGTCTAACATGAGAAGCATCGCCAATTGGGAGCCACGTATGGACTTGCCCATCAGGCCTAACGTCCCGAAACCAGCACGGAATCCAGCCAACGTATCTAATGGCCCTTCGACGATTAGCCACGGTGGTCCGAAGGGTAGTGCAACCTCCCATCCGAACAGTAGGTGCCCCACTCCGTCGCCTCCCAGGTAGCGCGGCATCATCCCCGGGAGGGTCGCCCGGGTCGTGAAGGAACGTCCCAAGGGGCAGGAAACCGGGAACACTACACGGGAAGCGTAGCGCCCGCTGAGGCAATAACCCAGGCCGTATGCCTTGATCTCTGCGTCCTGTACGCCCCTCTGCCTCAGGTAGCGCGGCACCACTAGGCGTCCGTCCTGCTCGCAAGGCGTGTACTCTGCCGGGAGCGGTGTGTCCACGACCTCCTGCTTGCGCTCCCGCCGGAGCGCCTCCAAACGCTCCGTCAGCTCACCCTTGATGTGCGGGATGTAGGGCATCGACTCCGATGCGATGATGCGCCGTGCCTCGCCGGGTCCGACTCCAAGCACACCTTGGACCAACTGGACGGGACCTCCGGCGATGGAGCAGCACTTGCAGTCCCAAGCGCCGGTCTTGGTGTTCACGTACAAGTGTGCTGGTTTGCCGCAACTGAAGCAGTCCATGACCACGTGGTCGCGGCCGGACGGCCGGAGCCGACCCACCGACCTGCTGAGCAGTTCCTTGATGTCGAAGCGCAGCGGGTCGCGCCTCGACCCGTCCCGCCGCTCGATGTGTGCGCCGGGATCAAAGCTCATCGTGGGTTTCCTCCGGTGCCGTGTCCATCCTCATCCGCTCCAACTCTGCGACCAAGGGCACCAACACGTTGCGCTTCCCTGAGCGCCTCTTGCCCAAGTACATCAGGAGCCGTTCCTCACCCTTGTCACCCTGGAGTGCGTTGATCGAGATGTACCAGTCCGCGATCCTCACCTTCTCATAGTTGTCGGCCACCGCCTCCTTGGTAGCGATCTTGTTGACCCAGGACTTGTGAACCTGTGTTGTGGCCACGACAACGCAATGCTCTTCTTCAGCCAAGCCCTTCAGGTCATAGTAGACCTCGGTGGACTCAAACCTCTTGTCGTTGTACTTGCGAGCGGAGCGGAGGTGGTCAGGCGAGTCCACCAACACGAGGGTCGGCCGGCAACCAGCATTTGACCTCTCACGGATCACGGCGCGGATGTCGGACACGGTGCCGATGTTGACACCCAGCCGCTCCATCCGCAACAGCTTGTTCATCCGGTCCCAGTTCGCCTCCATCCAACGTGATAGCAGCCGGTGCTCTGCCTTCATCAGATGTCGCTCACGGATGTTTTCTTCCAACACGCCGGTGAACCGCGACATGTAGCGCCCGGCCCTCGACTCGTTGTCCATCTCCGTCCCGACATCAAGCGTGAAGATGCTGCGGCTCACGGCCTTGGCACCGATGTTCATCGCTGTGATGGACTTGCCGACGTTGCTGATGCCTGCGATGAGGACCAGTTCGCCCACCTTGAACCCGCGCCATCGCTTGTCGAGGTAGCTGAAGCCGGTCGGCACGAAGTCCCGCGTGTCCTCTGCTAGCTTGGGTGAGATGAGCTTCTTGACTACATCCAGGATGCCGGTGTCTCCGTCGCGGGTCGCCCTGGCCTGGACTCGCGCCTGACCATCTGCCATCGCCGTCTGAAGTGCGTCCGCATCCTCCGCCTCGATGGCCTTGACCAGCTGTTGAGCCACAGCCGTTCCCTGCTGTAGCTTGAGCCTCCGGTTCATCTCTACCAGGGAGGCTCCTGGCGAAGCATCCTCCAGCTTCATCGCCTTGATCTGGCGGATGACACGGATGACCGCCAGCAGTTCGCCATCGTCCTTGAACTGGGCCTGCGCCCGCTCCATCAAGAACCGGAACCCGGGAGCCTCCGCGTGTTCCAGACAACACTGGCGTGCGATGTCCCAGACCCAGTTGAGCTGCGGTGAGCTGTACTGGTACCCGTTCAACTGGTTGACCGCCCTGGTCAGGAAACCGATGTCTTGTACGCAGCGCCGGAGGACACCAAGCTCAAGGTCGCTCATGAGGGGTCCTCCAGGTCCACCGCGCCCGGTCCCGCCTTCTCACGGGTCACGTACAACCCCGTGTCGGGGTCGAACACCAGCCCAGGTTCCCAAATCCAACTTGATGAGGTGGTGTGCACCATCTTCCTCGCCGCCCCTGGTCCCAGATACGCTCTGTCAAGTGGGATGGGGATCTCACATCCCTGGATCGTGGGGTCGCCGGTAGCGTCCCGGTCGCCCCAGCTTCCCGACAGGAGTGCGCTCAACACGTAGTTGCCAAAGGCCTGAGCAGGCCTTGGGAACGAAGTCTTGTACATCTGCCCGTTGCGACACAACCACACGGCGCAATCCAACATCTCCCGGGGCATGTGTCCGTGTTCATAGGCGTCCCACGCCAGCTTGAACTGGTCCCGGTACGCTCCCTTGCGGAGATGCCACCAGTCCAAGTCGGTCGGCTTCCCGCGCCGCTTCTGTTCCTCGTTGAAGGCAGCGCTGTACAACTTGGCCGCGTGTTTCGCCACAGCCTCCCTGAACGCCTTCACCAATGCTGGGTCGCCGGAGGCTCCGGCCGCTTGTCTGTCCGTCAGCGGCACTCTGGACAGCATCAACGGGATGGTGTTGGGCAGCACCTTCATGCCTGAGGGCAACAGCCAGCCAGCATCCAGCTTCGTGACTTCGCTCATGGTGTCGCCTCCCGCGCTCGCGCGTTGATTGCGAGCGAAGCGAAGCACTTCACGAGCGAAGCGAGTGAAGGGATAGCAGAGGGGTTGAGGGAGGGGTTCAAGGGGAGGGAGCAGGGGAGTGCCGACACACTCACGAAGTTTGGGCAATCCCAGCACTTGTCTTGGCTCACCATCTCATCGCCTTTGTGTTGCCAGAGCGTCAGGCCGTCGCACCCGGTCGGCTGACTTGGTGAGGCTGGGTGGACCCCAGGGGAAGGCTGCCCCATCGCGTCAGTTTGGCCCGCTCCGGCGTTGAACCGGGCCGATGCGCAACGATAGCCTAGCGGGCAGCTTGTATCCGCCAGTCGTTCCAGCGCTTTCATACCCCACAGGCCTTGATGCTGAAACACTTCTCAGCCTTGTAAGCCTTGATCCGTTCCAGCGAGTGTTCTGCCAGGTATGGGTTGGTGAGGTCCACGAAGTCGATGATGGTTGCTCCTGTCTTGCCCTCGCTTGGCGTCATATTGCGAAGCCGCTGGATGGTACTCTTGCGAGCCGCCCCGCCCTCCGCGTTGATCACCACTTCCAACTCAGGGATGTCAACGCCCTCGCCCAACAGTGTGCTCACGATCACGTCCAGCCGTCCGGCTCGGAGCCGTGCCACTGTTTCAGTCCGTTCCTCAGATGTGGACTTGTTGATGAGCAGCTCTGCCCTGAGCCCTTCCGACCTCAGCATCTCCAACAGGTTCTCGCCGTGCTGGATCCTGCCGATGTCCACGAGGGTCCGCAGCCCTTCCGCGCTGGCCTCGACCGCGCACTGGACGATGCGATGATTGCGGGGTCTGTTGTGCGTGATCAACCTGTCGTAGATTCCACTGCTCCAGTCGCTGTCATCGCTGGGGGACTTGATGGTGTACAGCCGGACCTCTGTGGGGACCAGCCATCCCTTCCGCACGAGGTAGGCCATGTCCACTTCGTACACGACCGGCCCACAGATTGCTTTGAGCCAGAGCGCCGCTCGCTCGTTGGGCTTCCGCCGTGAGATGTACGCCGTTGCGCTCAGACCCACACGCGCTGCGGCCGGGCACTCCATGAGTGGACGCCGCCATTCCTCAGCTTCCAAGTGATGGCACTCATCAACGATCAGCAACCCGGCCCGGTTCAGGACTTCCCTGACATCCTTGGAGCCGGAGCCACTCATCAGCGACTGGAACGTGGCGACTGTGATGTCGCCCGCCGTCCGCTCACCATCTCCTATCTCCCCCACGGCCAGCCCGCTGAAGACGGAACGGAACACCGTCGCAGCCTGCTCCAGCAACATGATGGATGGGACCACGAACAGCGTACGCAGGTTCAGCTTGTGGATCAGCAACGATGCCGTGAGCGTCTTGCCAGACCTGATCGGCATCTTGAGGATGCCCAGCTGCTTGACATCGGCCCGGCCGACCTCGATGGACTCCACTGCCTGGTCCTGGTACGGCCGGAGCCGCTTGCCGGGGTCGTACAGATGCTCTGGGAGTGGTTCGCCCGGCCCGCGCCGATCCTGGACTCTGAAGACAACCCCCATGTTGCTCAAGGCTGTCTTCACATCTGGCAACAACCCGATGGGGAATGTGTAACCACCGCTGCGTCGCTTCACACGAATGAAATGGACCTTGCCATCCCATCTTTTCATTCTGTAAGCCTTGGAAAACCAAGCACCTTCGACCGGGTATGAAAGCAGTTCATCGAGTTGGCGTGCCACTTCAAGCGGAGCCTCGGAAACGGTGACTTTTGAGCCTTCAAGCTCGATGACGATCATGCCCTATCCTACGTGTACAGCTACAGCGTCAACGATCAGTGCTGGCTCGGTCCATCCTCCGGCGGAGGCTCATCCGATGGTCGTTCGCTCGGATGCTCAGATGCCCCGTTGCTCCGCCGGTTGCGCAGCTTCCGCCGCGCCTCCCGCAGTTCCTGCATGGTGGTGTCGAGCCGCTGACCGCTCTCCAGCGTGTCCTGTTCCAGTTTCTCCAACTGTGGCGTCATGTCAGCCTCCGCCATCCCCCAGCCCCTCTGTGAACTTCTTGTAGGGGCAATCCTCGCATGACTCGTTCAGGTCAGTGATGGCACCCGTGACCTCCGTCGCCAACTGGGCGTTCCGGGTAGCGTCTGCTACCAGCTGCTCTGTGTAGCGCCGGTACAGGTCCCACATCTGCCGGTCCCGCTTCCAAAGTGCCAGGAGTGCCAGGAGGCACACCAGCCCCAGAACACCTCGCTCAAGGAAAGCTGCGATGATCTGCTCGGTCATGGCTCACATGCACTCCAACAGCGCTACTCCCCCGAACACCAGCCCGATTCCACCAACCAACCCGATGATGATCCCGATGGTCAGCGCGTAGCGGTCCCACCAGGACTCCTCACTGATGGTGGCCACTTGTCGCATCGCGCCTTCGTAGATGGTCTGTTGCTCTTCCAGCAAAGATGCTCGGATGCCGGCCAGCCCTTGGGCTTCCTGTAGGTCCAGATCCAGCTTGAGGTAGCCCACGAACGTTGCCTCAGGCACCAGTAGCCCGTTCCACGGGGCCGACTCGCCCTGTAACAACGGAACGACCGGCGGCACATCCGGCTCCGCGTCCGGCTCCGTTGCTCCCGCGTCCGGCTCCGCCTCAGCTTCAATGGTGGCAGTTCCACCGTCAGTGCTGTCCGCAAACGCCAGCTGGGGCAGGAGTAGCGGCGGGATCAAGATGGGCAGCAGGAACACGTATTGCGCTGGTATCATCGTCGCTTCATCCTGTTGGCGAAGTCCGCCAAAGCCATCAGCCTGTACTTGTCGTTCTTGATTGCGCTGATGGTGGTCAGTTCCTTCTTGGCCTGCTCGACTTGCGCTGTGAGCAGACGCTCCTGAGCTTCCGCTCGCCGCTTGGCCAAGTTGGCGTCATCGATGGCCTTGAGCAGCTTGGCGTCCGTGGGAGTGGACTTCCACTTGACCAGGACGATGATCAGCGCCGCGATGGCGATGATCGCAATGACCAGGAACACCCAACCCGCCGTTCCCATCGCTCCCTCCCTCACCACCACGGCCAACGGTCGTTCCCGGCCTCTGGGCCTAGACCGCCGATGGCCTCCCCCGCTTGACGCCTTGCGTCCAGTTCAAACGGGTTGGCGGAGTAGCTGTGGAGGCTCCGGCATGCGAGCCAGATCACCACGCTCATCTGGGCGTAGAACACCCAGTGGATCAGGCCCAGGATCAGCTGCTGCTTCAGGTGTACCCGCTCATGTAGCCGGGTCCGCTGGTCCTTGTAGCTGTTCTCACTCGTGTAGACCACGAACCAGCCCAGGGAGAATGCGGACCAGTTGGACTTGCTCATCCGCGAACCCGGCTCCACCGTCAGGTCCCAAGCTCCCTCGCGCCATCCCCGCCATGTCAGTTGACGGAAGGCAAGCAGCGGTCCCAGGTAGAACAGGAACCCCAGCACCATCGTGGGAAGGGACCAGATGCCCACGAGGATGCGGACCGCCCAGTTGCGAGGCCAGTGAGACATCGCCGCCCCGCTAGCCAGTCCCGGTGCGCTTGGCGCGGCCGGTCGGAGTGACCGTGTTCATCAGCTCGTTGAAGCCGGATGACCCCAGTGCCGCTCCGATGCCGCCTAGGAGTGCGCTCCACCAGACGACACCGCCGTTCATCGCTGCGAACACGGAACCCGCTAGGCCCAGCACCAGTGCAATGAGGGGTCTGAGCCATTTGCGGACTCCCAGCAGCGTCTTGATGAAGCCCAGCTTGGTGATCTGGATCAGCAAGTAGATGAGCGCCGTCAGGCCTGCGATCCATCCTTGCGTCTTCCAGATGTCGAAGGTGTCGCCTGCGCCCTTGACGATGTCGCCCACGGTCGGCTCCGGTTCCGTTCCGCCGTCGCCTTCTGCGTCACCCACCTGCGTGGCTCCTGCGTCGCCGGTGCTGGTGTTGGTGGTGCCTTCGGGCGGAGGTACATCCACCGCAACTGCGGCATCTGCGGTGGATTCCGCAACGGGTGCCGCCGGAGCCGCATCCGTGACAGCCGTGGCCTCCGTGTGGAGCGCCGCAACCGCTCCCGCGCCCTGTGCGGACGCGGAAGCCGCGAACACGAACATCAGGAACGTGACCAGGATTGCTTTCATGACAGACCTTCCTTCCCCTTGCCCCCAGCTTCATCGCTGTCGGGCGGTGTCGGCGGTAGCAACGGACCACCCGCCGCTCCCCGCATGCGTCCGGCGAGGGCAAGCGCCTCAGCGCGCTTCGCCTCCGCCTTGGCCTTGATGTCAACCAGTTCCGGCGGCAGTGTGCGAGGCTCGCTGGGGTCCAGCTTCCCGGTCGGCTCGCCGCCGGTCGCCGCCGGGGCGTCAAACTCCAGCAGCATCGCCTCGATGGACTCCTGCGCGCCGATGGCCTTGAGGTGTTGCGATTCTGCTTCCTCCAAGTCATGTCGCAGCTTGGTCACGATGGATTCCATCCGCTGTCGCAACCCGTTGGTCTTGTGCCACTTGTCAATCAAGTAGCCCGTGGTGCCCTTGCGAGCCTCCTGCGGGGTCTGAAGGATGGCGGCCAACTTCTGTTTCGCATCGTTCAAGTTCATCTAAGCACCTCCTGCGCCGAAGTCTAGCGGTTTGAGTTTGCGACGTTCGCTCTGCTTGCGTCGTTCAGCAGGGTCCGACCAGCGACGGAAAGCTGCGCATCGTAGTTTCTCAATGTGTCGAGCAGTCGGAGAAACTCCTGTTTTGGCAGCGCTGATTCTGTGTCGAATCTCAGATGTCATTGTGACACCGTCGCCGCCGTCCGTGCTATTGGTCAGACGCGCTCCCCACCCACGTAAAGTTTTGATCCAGAACCGTTCAGCGCTGTCCAGCATTGACAGCGGAACCTCGGTCAACCTGACTATGGATGGACGCAAACCGTTGGTCACCAATGCTCTGATCCAACGAACACGGTGGAACTGGTATCTCTGGCATCCGGCATCTCGCATATGGGATGCCAAACGTGAACTGAGCGCAACACTTGTTTGTCCCACGTATCGGATCTGTCCGTCGCGGGGGTCGGTGAGTGCGTAGATGTATCCGACCTGTACCATTTTCATCACAAGATCACAGGTTGTTGTTCACCGCGTTAGCTCCGATCATGTTCGCTGCCGCAAGGTCCCGCACGTTGCCTCCGGGGCAAACACAGCGGTTCAGCTGCCCGATGTTGTTCGAACTTCCAACTGCGAACGTCACACCCCAAGCACCAGCCGTCAACGTGGACGTTACGTTGGAGCTGACCACGTTGCCGTTGCTGCTGACGTAGATGATGTCCAGCTGGATCGTCCCTGACAGCGGGTTCACGATGCCGGCCTGTCCGATACCGTTCATGACGTTGCCAGTGATCGAACAAGCTCCGCTGGTTCCGGCCGGAGACCAGATGGCATGACCCAGGATGTTGCGGAAGTAGTTGCCGGTGATGGCAGTGTAGGTTGCGCTGGCGTAGATGCCAATGCCACCGTTGACGTTGTTCCCGATGCGCCCCAGGTAGTTGCCGACCACCACGTGTCCCCAGCCACTGAGTCCGATTCCTACCGCACTGGTCGCAGCATCGCTGTTCCAGATTTCAACATGGTTGCCGATGACAACGCAATCGTATGTAGACTGGAGTCTGATGCCCCAGGTCCCGCCTCCCGCTCCCATCATCTTGCCTTCAACGTGATTGCCGGTGATGATGTGGCCGGTCCCCAACGCTCTGATCCCTGCCGCACCGACTCCGCCACCTTGGGCTCCGTGACCCCAAACTAGGTTGTTTGAGATCACGTCGTATCCGCCCTCCACCAAGATGCCTTCGCGGTAGAACATCTCAACGCAGATGTTCCCATCAATCACGCATCGCTGCGGGGAACCTCCGCCCACCCAGATGCCGCCGTCGCCGTAGTAACTGATGTTGTTGGTGACGGCGCATTCCCATCCGTTCACTGTGATGTCGAATGCTGTGGTGTAGCCACCACCATTGTAGTAGCAGATGTTGCCATCGTAGACCGACTGCCATGCCGCGCTGTAGATGGCTCCGGCTGAGTTGGTTTGCCCGGTGTCCATGACCAAGTTGTCGTTGACCTGGAACATCGCAGCGCTGGGAGACCAACAGAGGAAACCGAAGTCATGCATGACGGAGATGGTGTTGGACAGGAACTTGAGCGCCTGGTTGTTCAGGAAGTTGAACGGGACCACCAGCGCGTCCCGCGCAAGCGTGAAGTAGTTGTCCTCCACGGTCACGCGCGTGAACCCACCACGCAGATTGATGATGTCGCAATTGGTGGAGTACCCGCCGTTGAACAAGTTGTTCTGGATGTAGATGTCTTCGACAACATCGAAGTCGAACACGTATTCATTGGGGCTTCCGCTAGCGCCGGAGCGCCAGATGTAGTTGCCTTCCCAACGGCTGTTCGAAACAGGCATCCCCAACCCGCCGGTGGTGAACACATAGTCCAGGAATCCGGCCTGAACCTCGTTGCCCTGGAACTTGAACCGCTTGATGCCGGAACCCACATCAACCAGGGCGCAGAACGTGCCGCCCGCGCCTCCGCCGTACGCAAAGAGTGTATCACGCATCGTCACGTCGCTGCACTGGATGTAGAACAGCGGAGCGCCGGTGAACGACCACGACACCATCGAGTTGGATTGCTTCAGATTGGACCGAATGGTCACAGGTGTGTTGATGCTGATCGTCTGCGTCTCCACCAACGGCCCACTGATAACGATCTCCACAGGCGCGTAGCGATGCGGGACCACGCCCCACACGTTGGTGGCCAAGTTGACCCAATCCACCGCCGCCTTCAAGCTCTGGAAGTTGTAGATGCGCGGGTTGCCGGGTCCGGCGAAGCCGACCGGCCCCACGGTCACCGACACGTTCCGGTCACTCTGACTGGTGAAGAACCGGAGATCAGACAGTCCGCTCAGGTTGGCTCCATCGCTGTACACGGAACAGATCTGAACGTATCCGTCCGTGAAAGCCGTTGTGTAGGTCAGGGTGGATACAAGTGCCCCGGTGTCGTCCACATACACGTAGTAGGTTCCAGGCACAGGGAAAGCGAAGCTGATTGGGGAAAGCAGTGCTTCACGAATACACCTGAGACCGCTTCCGTTGTCTTTGGCAATCAGCACGCTTCCGGCTGTGAAGCCCAGTGATGTACCAATCCCAATAGAAGGCTCGATGCCGTAGTTGACACCACATGCGAAGTGGTTGGACTCGATGTCTTGTGCCTCGTTGAGCGACTCCACGATGGACGGATGCGTGAAGTGGCTCATCTGTCCCCACGTAGGCAGCATCACATCGAATCCAGACAGGTTGACCCCGCCCGCTCCGAACGTGTATGGATCCCTGAAGTTGAGATCCGCTCCGCCGTATGTGATGGAGTCGATGATGGCGGTGGCACCAGCAAGGTACAGGGTGCCGTCCAAGTACACGGAGTGCGTGAAGCCGGTCCCGGCTCCCCAAAAGAACGACATGGGAGCGCCGGCAGGCCACGGGCCAGCGCCGGTGACCTCAAAGAACATGTAGCCAGCGCCCTCATAGATGCTGTAGTCATCAAACTGGAACTCTGAGGACGAAGACATGACCAAGTTGCCGATGAGGTCCACGTCGCCGCCGATGTAGGTGTCGCCATCCTCATCGACTCCGAACACCCTGGCAGCCAGCGCGTCCAAGACTGTGATCTGATCCTCGTTGACATCGAGCACATCGGCCGTGACCTGGACCTTGGTGTCACCATGGATGTCGATGCGCGTGATCTCGGACCACGCACTTGCGGTCCACGCGATGACGTGCTGGTCCACCGTGCTGATCTGGCCTGGCAGAACCGGAGTGCCCGGCCCGCCTCCGGTGATGGCGGCGAGGAACAGCACGCCCGGGGTGGTCCGCAAGTCACCGCTGGTCTGGCGCTGGAAAGTCACGCCCAGCTCCTGGACCTTGTAGTCGGCCGGGGTCGTGCTGACGCTTCCGGCCATCTGCCCCAGGAGCCCACCGGTGTCGATGAAGTTGTTGAAGCCATTCCACTGAACGGCGCAGGTCTCAAAGGCTGCAGCTGGGATGTCGATCAGCGGGTTGGTCAACCAGATCTTGACGTTGCGTCCCACGTGGCTGACACCAGGCTCGGTGACACTATTCACGATGACACGAACAAACGCGCCCATGTCGGTCACCAGGTTGGGAGTCCCCAGGTTGCCGATGCTCTCCTTGTACTGGGTGTAGTGCTTCCAACCCGTCCGGGGGTTGACCTCAACGCCGTCCTCCACGATGACGTGACGCAACCCCAGATGGTACACCACGCCCAGGCTGTTCTCGAACAGGATGTTGCTCAACAGCGGGTCGGCCGCGCCGAACTCGATGGTGTATCCATCTCCGCTCGCTCCGGCAAACGCAGCCGTGATCCTCACACCGTCCACGAATGCCGTGGGGATGACCGGCGTGAGCACATCGAAGCTGCCATCGTCGTTGAACACCCGGCTGTGGATGTCGATCTCCCTGTCGCGCAGGTAGTCCAGAAAGCCGGTGCGCAGCTGATCGTAGGGCAGCAGCTTCTTGGAGTACAGGTTCGTGAAAACAGCGCCGGTTCCCATCTCAGACCTCCATCACAGGACCCAGTTGTAGCTCTCTGTGGTCCCGCTCGGCTCGATGATCGCCCAACGGAGCGGTTCACGGAACAGCTCCACGTTATCCACTTCCACGTCGTTGACCAGGGCCACATGAGCCATCTTGCCGTAGGCTGGCACAGGCCCAACGCCTCCCGCCGCGATGACCTGCGTGCTGTCGATGAACACCAAGGCCCCCAACCCTGCGAGCGCCCTGATGCGCAGCTTGTACCAGGCGTCCACAGCGATGGGGAATGAGGCGGATACCAACATGACGTTCAACCCGCCGACCACCCGCCAAAGCTCCACGTTGTTGAGAACGCCGGGGTACACGTTCACGTAGAAGTAGTCATTGATTGACTGCGTGAAGAACCAGAACTGGTGCCCAACGCCTGGTCCCGCCGGTCCAGTGATCTTGAACTTGTGCATCGTGATGATGTTGGTGAACGCCGTGGCTCCCTGGATGGGGATGGACGGGACCTCGATTGACCCGGCCGGGATTCTGAACGTCAGAGCCGTCGTGATCGTCGCCGGAGCGCCGGACAGCGTGGTCCACTTGCCTCGCCCCTCGTTGAACTGGTCCATGAAGTCCACCAGCGAGACTTCAAACCGCTCCGACAGCGGGCGCATGATCTCCAGGACTCGCAGCAGCAGTTCTTCATCCAGGTTGCCATCGTCCATCACACGAATCTGTGAGGTGTACTCATCAAACCGGGTGATGGCATCCCCGATGATCCAGAAGTCGAAGCCGATCTGCTCTTCGCCCAGGATGGTCTCACCGACGATGACACGAAAGTCGAACCAGTTGCGGATGTAGGGTGTCTTGCCCGTCAACAGCCGGATGGCGACCTCCGCCCCCAGCTCAGTGTACAACCGCTTCCAGAGCGCCGCTGCCGCTAGGATGAGCTTGCGTTTGGTGGAGGGTGACAACCTGTCGAGGATGGCGCTGTAGCGGCTGGTGAAGCCGACGATGGCGGCCAGGTAGTCCAGCAGGTCATCCGGGCACAGTTCCGGGTTGATGAGATTGGGGAGTGCCTGGATGCGCGCTTCAACCCAATCGCGCCAGTACTGTGGCCGCTCCAAGTATCGCTTCAGGAACAGACCGCCCGCATCCCGGTCCTGATCACGGATGGGCCGGATGAGCCCTTTGTACAGGTCGAAGGTCGTCATCATCCGCTCCTACGGCACCAGCGTGATCGTGACGGTCCCGATGATGGGCAACTCCTGAGCCGTCAGGATGGTGTCTGTCGCAGGAGTCACCACGATCACGTTGCGCGGCCGGGGGTCCGATTCCATGATGGCCGTCACGATCTTGGAAACCGGGATCAGCTCACCGAACTCCCACTCCCATTCCGTGCTTTCTGTCCCGTCGCTGTTCTTCAGCTTCGCTTCTGGATTGAGCAGGGCTGTCACAGCCGCAACTGCTGACGTGAGGTTCCCGCCATAGACTGTGGCCACGACGTTGATGACCCTGGGTGTGTAGTTGACGGCCACGACCTGCTGGTTCATCACGATGATGCCCCTGATCTTGCGGGCTGTGTCACCGTTGAAGTAGGTTTCCAGGTCGTCCAGCTCATCCGAAGTCGCCAACAGCCCGCCGTTCTTGACCAGCACCACCTCGACCGTCTTGGGGCCAAACCCTCCCTCAATTGCCAAGGCTCTGCTGAACAGGTCGGAGCCATCCGTGGTCTTGTACGACTCCACCAGATCTACCACATCCGGCACTGATGTCGCCTTCCCGAAGTTGCGTAGTGAAGCTGGACCCAGGATCTTGGCCCGCTCCAATCCTTGCGGCGTGCTACCTTCCTTCGGCGCGTAGCCCTCTGCGACACGTGGGTTGCTGACGTCTGCGATGTAGGCCACGCCGCTCCGGTTCACGACGATGGTGTTGGAACCGACGTTGCCATCCTGGTCCTCCATCGTGCGGTAGGTCGCCCTGATGTTGTCGATGCCTGCCGCCGGGACCTTCCCGTTCACACCGTCACCGAACGCGATAGTGGCTCGCCCGTCGCTGTCGAACGTGACCCTGTAGTGCTTGTCGCTGCCGTTGGAGGTGAGGAACGTCGCAACACGGGTCCAGACTTCCTCAATCGCCCCTTCGGTCACGTAGACCATGATGCCGCTGTCCAGGACCGGGAACCGCGCCAGCGTGCACTCCTGGTCCGGCAACCCGGTGGATGAGGCCAGCGGAGCATCCTCCCGGCTCCGACCTTGGACTACATCCGTGAAGGCATATTGTTTGCCGTACTGGATGAGGATCTTGGTCAACGTAGGAGCCACGGGCGCGAACACACTGATGATGCGGAACCTGATCCAGTACGCAGTGATGCCGTTGATCTCGGTCTTGGTCCACCACTTCGTTGCGCTCTTGGGGACCGTGTAGTCCACGTCCCTCAAACCTGGAGCGGCCGTGAAGCTGACGCTCGCGTCAACAGAGTCGTCCATCTCATCCCAATCGCGTCCCACGGTGTAGTCACGCAAGTCCAGCGACGGGACGGTCTGTCCAAGGAATCCGACCGTGTCCACGCGGTTCACGCCGCCGACGTAGGCGCTGGCGATGTCCTGGTACGCTCCAGTCTGGTTACACCTGACGCGGATGGTGGTCCCGGTACGGCTGGCCGTTCCCATCAGTCCGTTCAGTTCCAGCCGGAGGCCCGTGCCGATGTTGGTCACGTTGTCAGGCTTGCCATCGTCCCAATCGCCGTCATAGAACTCCCAGACACCGACAATGCCGGTGGCGGAGCCGATGATGGTGTTGCGCACCTTGTTCCACCCGATGGAAGTGTGCCCGAAGTACAAGATGTCACCAGGTGTGGCTCCGGCTCCCCAAGTCGGAGACCACGGCCCGGCTCCGTTGGCGTTGGCTGTTTCGTCCGTGTAGGCGAGCAGCACACCATCGTAGGCGAAACAAGCGACCAACTGATCCGTCCGCAAGGTTGAGAACAGTTCTGACACCTCATACTCGATGGGTGGCTCCGTCGCCGTCGCCCGCGTGGCGAACACAGCGCCCTTCGGGATGAGGTTGACAGTCGATGTGAAGGCCTGCGATAGCCTGTGGACCAACACAGCATCGGCCGGACTGGTCTGCGCCAGCTGATAGTCGATCAGCGCCAAGAGCGCCACCACGCTGTCACGGAGCCGTGCCGTGGGCAGGAACATCTCGTTGGCCGTGATGTCGAGCAGCACGTTGTTGAGGTGGGTGCTGGCGCAAATCACGGACGCCAGTTGCATGAACGGTTCCTCTGGCGACTCGTCCAGCGACAGCCCCTGGTCCCTGAAGTACTGGATCACGTCTTCAAGAAGCTCTCCATAGTAGAACCCTGACCATTCAAAGGTCGGAACGCTCACTGTGGCCGTCATCTCAGCCCTCCAGAACCCGGGCGGTGCCGAACCGCCCCACCCCAAGCCGCAGGTCCTTGGGTGTCCGTGTCTTGAGGTCGATGTACTGGATCTCGATCATCGCCTCACCGCTGTCGTTGCGTCCCAGGTTGGTGACGATGCGCTTCAGCTTCGCCCGCCCCTCCCGTTGGAACCTGGCAAAGCGCCGCTCGATGTACTCATGGATACGCCCGCGCACGGCTCCGTCGTTGATGTCGAACACGTTGTCTTCACTGATGCCGACGTTCGTGAACGGGTTGTCGCACTCGCAATCGCTCAAGGACAGCGCGATGATCTTGGCCAGCTGCTCGCTCTCATCCTCAATCATCCGTGCCTTCCCGCCGGGACCAGGCAACACGGGAATCTGTAGACCTCGCAGCATCGCCTCACTCCTTGAAAGAGGATACCGCGCCCGGGTCGCCGGACGGAACCCACACCAACTTCCTGCGTGCTTCCTGGGCCCCTTCCCTTGCTACATAGGGCGACCCAGGTGTTGACCTGAGAGGCTGCAGCGCAATGGAATAGCCTGGCATCAAGGTCACTCCACCAGGTGTTTCGTGGAAAGGACTGAAGTTGGCGGTGGCGTAAGTGGCGGCGGTGATGGCGGGCTTGGCGGACCAGGAGCCGCTGTCGGGTGAACATGCCCGCTGAAAATGGGGATCAGAGTGCTGGTGATCCAGTTGACCAGGGTCTCACCCTTGACCAGGTGCTCCGTCGCTCCGGCTCCGACCTTGATGCCTGCCGCCTCCATCTCGATGCCGCTGGCCTTCCACTCGATGTAGTGCCCATCCTTGGAGAGCACCTTCACACCATTGGTGCTGAGCAACAAGCTGTTGCCGCTCTTGTCCTGTAGCAGCGCCTGTTCCTGCCCCTCCGTGTCATCAAACAGCAGGATGTTGCCGGCCGGGGTACGGATGCCGCGCCGCTTCGGGTAGTTGGTCTTGAAGTCATCCGGCAGCTGCTGTGCTTCGTTGTACAGCGCGGCCCGGTAGCGTGCGTTGGGTGCTACCAGTGACGACTCGCCAGGCATCTCATCAGACTTCATGCTGTCGGTCACTTCCAGCTCAACCTGGTCGCCCTCGTCAGGTGGAAAGAACCAGCCAGCCAACTTGCTCGACACGTAGGGGAAGCACGGTTCAATCCAGTAGGGCAACTCACGGTCGGTGCGGACCAGCCCGGGGCATCGAGCCTTGATGCGCCCTCGCTGCTCCGGGTCCTCCACGTTGGTCACAACCCCAATCTGGATCGTCACGTTCCTCATGACTCCAGCACCTTGTTCGCCTTGAACTCCGTCTTGAAGCCCTGGTCTGGAACAAACTTGTGACGGACCATCGTCAGTTCCCAGTTGCCGTCAAGCCGCGCTCCCAGCCCCACCAGACGATGAACTTGACGTGCCTTCAGGGTCTCAATCCCGATCAACTCGCCGGTCCCGGTCACGAAGCTGTTGCGCCGCGCTCTCATCCACCTGCGCGCAAAGTCCAGCGCGTCTGCTGCGCTCGTGAACGGCCTGTCCGATACCACATCGATGGCGTGCCCAGCCGCAGCGATTCGCAGCGAGGTGGCTGATGTGATCTCTTCTTCAACGTGTTGTGTCTCGGTCCCGGCTCGCATCCGGCCGTCCGGCCGTCGTGTTGCCGTGTGGCGGGAGGCCCGGCCCGCGCCGCTCTGGTAACGGGGGTTTGAGCCTGCTTCGGTCGCGCCTTCCTCCGTGATGTACTGCCAGTCGCCGGTCACCCGGTCCCAGTACATCACCTTGACCTCTGCCACGCCGTCGTCCAGGCTGTATTCCGGGTCAAAGCTCAGTAGCGTTGATTGACTCCCGGCCCGGTATCGGAAAGTGTAGATGGGGTCCTGGTTCTCAGGGAACGACCGCCAGTGTAGCACCCACACCTTCCGGCCGCTGTAGTCATAGTCCACCCAGAAGTCACGGCTGTTGACGTTGGCCAGTCCCTGGACCAGTGCATAGTCGCTCATGTCGCGCTTCTGAACCACATCGTCAACCCGGTCGGTGTCGTCCACTTCAGCCAGGAACCCGTATTTGTCCGCGATGTTCCTGATGACCTCGCTGTGAGTCATCTGCGGGAACACCGCGCCCTCTTCATCGTCCTGCGCGCCCCTCCGCTCCGTCCGGCCGTTGCCCACCACCTTGATCTCGCTCCGCTCCCCCATCATCAGCTTGGAGGCATCGAAGCCGGTGATCTCCAACCCAGACATCCCCTCCTGCGGGAACCTGGGCGCATGACGCCACAGCTTAGCACGTCCCAGATGAACAGACCGACTGTATGGGCCGTAGCCTCCCAGGATGTCTACCTCGTTGCCGGGCAGGAACACCTTGTGGGATGTGAAGTCGGGCATCATCTGGTTCTCAGGGTCTGAAGCCTCGCCCAGCACATCGAACTGGTGAGACGGATTCAGGATGTGAATCTTGAGCTTGTCGCACATCCCGACAGCCGTCTCATACTCAACCAGTTGGATGAACCTGGTGATGTCCTGCCAGATCCACTCGCCCTCGACCTCGACCGCATAGAACGGTCCCAGGTCATCCCCGAACATCCGGCCTCCCGGCCCGCTGAACGACATCGCCGCAGCTGGATCAGGGGTCACGAACGGGTTGTTGGGCGACAACGCAATCGTGCGCGGGGTACGGAACCCGGGAACCCGCCCGCGTGGCGGTCCATAGAATGGGTTGACGCTGGACAGGGTCGGCGGCATCAGCTCCATCTCCTGATGCTGTGGCTGATGTAGTCTCGGTTCAGCCGGTTGAAGGCTTGCTGCCGGAGTGTGACGAACGCCTCTGTGCGGACCAGCGGGATGGAGTACGGTTCCACCCTGTCATAGCGGAGGTCACGAGGGTCGGGGCAGATGACCAGTTCGCCTTCGGTCAGGATGGCCTGGTAGGGATGCCGCCTCCGCAACAGGTCGCCCAAGTGCGGGTTCAGGTAGATGGAGCTGGACACGTGTTCGTAGGTTTCGCCGCTCGCCGCTCTGTAGTAGCGCGTCCCAACCGGAGGCGCATTGGGGTCCGACAACTCGATGTCAAATGACGTGTAGCGGCGCATGGTGATGGACAGGACCGCTCCGCGCAGCGAGCCATCATTGCGCAAACTGTCGTACTTGATGCCGCCGATGCCCTCGACCACCACGCGCTCGTTGACGACCGTTCCCCAGACAAACCGGAAGATGTGCGGCCGTCCCAGGTCTGCGTCCGGCTTGATCAGGTCCTTGAGTTGCTTCAGCCGGTCATCGATGTTGTCCTGGCTGTGCTTGGCGAACAGCCGGACCTCGATGCGCACCTGCCGACTCTGTCCGTGGGTCCACTGCGTGATCGGGTCCTCACGGCTCAGCGCGAACACTTCACTGAACGATGTGGAGACTTCCTCACCCACGCTGATGGCGGGGTACTCACCCTCAAACTCATCGCCACCGTCCAGGTCGATGAGCTTCCAATGCTGCTGGTTTCCCGGCTTGCTCATCTCGCGCTCCTACGCCGGTGCCGGCAGGTCGGTTGCCCGAACCACCGCCGCTCTGCGTTGCCACGGTGTCGTCTCAAACCCGGCCCGCTCCCGCGTCTCACGGGTATGCCTGGAGCTAGCAGAGGACACGCAGCGTCCGTCAATGTTGGTCTGCGCCGTGATGTCGAAGTTGGCGTCAACCGTTGGTGCTCCGCCCGGGGTATCCTCCGGCCTTGGCGGAGTAGTCTGCGCCGCCCGCTCTGCCCCGATGGCTCCTGCTGCTGCTGGGAGCCGCGATGGGATCACCATCATCGTCGCCGGTCCTGCCGCCTCGACATATGACTTGGGAGCGGCTGCCTTGTCTAGCGCAGCTTGCCCCTCTTTGATCCTTCTGACTTGATCAATGATTCCTTGGGCTTGTGAAATGCCTCCCAGAATCCCGCTAACCTTGTCCCAGACCCATTGCAGTCCCTGTACGATTCCGGTGATGACCGCTCCGACTGCTTTGAACGCAAGCGTCAGTGCCCCGCCGACCGTGTCCACCAACGGCTTGATGATGTTGTTGTAGACCCAGCCCAGCACATCGAAGATGCCCATCACCACGACCTTGATGGCCTCAAACGCAGGCTTGAGATTCTCCCACAACCACTTGCCGATGGCAGAGATGACGCTGAAGATGGGCTGGAGAATGGACCAGATTGCTTGGAGCACCCCGTACACGAATCCCATCAGGACTCGACCGATCTCCCAGACGGCCGCAAGGATGGGTCGCAACACTGTCATGATGGTGTTGAAGGCGAATGAGAGGACATCGGCCAACCAACTGAACTCGTTGATCAGCCATGCCACCTTCTCACCAACCCAACCAACGATGGTTCCCACGAACGCAAACACTTCACCAAGGAAGCTGAAGGCGTCCGACAGGATGCCCATCAGGGATGCCAACCCTTCCCTGATTCCGTTTACGAACCTCATCGTGAAGCCCCAAACAGCGTTCAGGATGGCGAACACACCGCTGAAGATGCTGGCGAGTCCGTTGGCCAGCCCGTAGATAGCCGCCCGAATCGAAGCGCTGAGGATGTTCCACTGCTCGGCTAGACCGACCGTTAGCATGTTGAGAACGCTGCCAAGGTTCTGGACCACGGTCATGATGAAGCCGAACGTCTGCTGGATGGCCGGGATGAGCGCTTGCGTGAACAGGAAGGTCACGCCGTCTGCGATGTCGAGCAGGATGCCACTCACCAGACTTGCGAAGCTACGCCACCAAGCCAGGATAGACTCGCCGCTGGTGGTGAAGACAGACACGATGTTGCTCCACACCGCCGACAGCATGTCCGCAAAGCTGATCACGGCAGGCATCAGGACCTCGCCCAGCTGCCGACCGAACTCAATGACCGGCTTCAGGATGGCTTCAAAGACAGCCAACGCCCTCCGGCCAAACTCCACGGTCATGTCCTTCATCCGCAGCAGGGTGTCGGTGACTGAGTCCCCATCTTCCCTGGCGGCGAGGAAGAACACACCAAGCGCCGCTCCTACGATTGCGAGGACAGGCAGGAGTGCGGTCATAGCCATCAGCAAGCCTCCCGCTCCGCTGATGATATTGACCAGACCGCCTGCGATCATCCCCACCCACTTCAAACCCATCATCAAAGGCATCAACGCCGCTGCGGCCATCGTGATGACTGTGACCCACTTCATGATCTGCGCCGTATCGGTTTCCCCAAACACGCCGCCGATCTTATCAGCCATCTCGCTGAATGCCGACTTCACGGACGCCCAAGCGGAGCGGAGCGTGTTGAACCCGTACAACACGCCCAAAGCCATCTGAACGGTCGTGCGTCCAAACTCTTGCTCAAGCGCTGTGACGTCGATGATGCCGGATGAGGTATCCTTGAGCCTGTTCAGCGTGTACAGGAACTTGTTCAGCGCCCCTACAGCATTCAGGACGGCCCCAGCCATCGGCTTGAGGAAGCTGACGAACATCGTGATGCCCAATCCCTGGAAGCTGGACCTGAGCAGTTTGATGGCACCTTCCAAGTTGTCCAAGCGCCTCGCCGCCATTGCTGAAGCCGCACCGACCTTTCGGCCGTACTGGTCTGTCATGTCTCCCGCGTCTTGTAGCTCCGTCGTCAGCGCCCTCAGCGCGTCCGTTCCCTGCGCTTCCAATGCTCTGAAAGCGCGTGTGCCCGTATCCCTGAACAGCGTGAACAACAGCTGGTCACGCTTGATTGGATCTTCGATGTTGGTTAGCGCCGCTGATACGTTGTCCACGATGTCAGCAATGGGTCTGAGGCTCCCGTCCGCGTTGCGGAACGATAGGCCAAGCTGTGTCGCAGCCTTGGCGGCACGGGGCGTCATGGTCAACAGCCCCTTCAGCATCGCCTCCATCGCCGTTCCCGATTGACTCGACTGAAGGCCAGCGTTTGACATCATGCCCATCGCTGCGGTAGCTTCCTCAAACGACACACCGGATGAGGCTGCCATCATTGCGACGTATTTGAATCCCTCGCCCAGCCCTGAGATGGAAGTGTTCGTGCGAGCCGAAGCCAAGGCCAGCACGTCAGCGACTCGCTGAGAATCTGACATCTCCAAGCTCATGCCGCGCAACACGGTAGTGATGATGCTGGCGGCTTGCTCAAGCCCCATCCCTTCGGCCGCTGCCGCTCCCAACACGCCGCCGATGGCGTCGATGGATGCCTGCGTGTCGAAACCAGCGCGTGCAAGAATCTCCAAACCTTGCGCAGCTTCCGTCGCTGTGAAGACAGTTGAGATCCCCAGTTCCATCGCCGTGTCGGCTAGCCGCTTCATGTCGGATTCCGATGCTTGCGACACCGCCGATACAGCGCCCATCTGTGCTTCAAACTTGTACGCCGAACGGGCCAAGTATCCTAGCCCGATTCCGACCGGCAGAAGCGCCATCCCCAGGCTGGAGAAACCAGAAGACATCGTTGCGATGGAAGCCTTGGCCCGCATCGCGCTGGCCTGAAGTCCCTTGAACCCCAGATTCGCCTTGTTCATCCCCGACAGCGCTTGTGTGCTGTCGAAGGTTAGGACTCCGCCCAGTCCGATGGTCTCATACGCCATGACCGCCTCGCCGCTTCGCCAAGCTGTCTTGCCGTGATCGTTCTGCGCTCTTGACCTCCCGCTTCCGCTGATCGATCAGCCTCTGGAGCAGCCCATGACGCCAGGCAGGCGTCATTGACTCGATGTCCCCCAGCGTGACGCTCGTGTTGTACGTCAGCTGGAAGACTTCATCCATCAGCTCTTCCTCAGTGGAGACTGGGAGGGCATGGAGAAAAAACCCTCACTGGCCCACTCCAGCAAGCCGAACATCTCGCTGGAGCACCGCTCGCAGCGCGACTCGATGAGCATCCGGGGTCCGGGGCTGTTGTCCTCGATGGACTTGGAGATCAGCTCCACGTCCCACTTGGACATCTCGTCCACATCCGCATCGAACAGTACCGGAGGCCCGTCCAGTCCCTCCGCCGTGACCAGAGCCGCCTTCAGCATCATGATCTGCCGCAAGCCCTCGTCATCGAAGCGGGAGACATCAAGCTGGCCCCAGACGGGAGGCTGGAGTGTCAACGACCGCCGGACCTGTCCTCCAATCTTCACGCCGTCCCGTAACTCCAGCGGCCAGGTCAACTGCTTCGTGTCGGTTGCGACCTCGACCTCCAGCGTGTCCAGGTCCCCAACGACCTGTTGTGCGTTCCGGCAGGCCGGACACCGCATCAACAGCGGGAACTGCGGACCCAGCGCCGCATACCTGATGTACAGGTAGGCGTACAGGATGTCTGCGAGGTACGCTTGCGAGAACACCAGCTTGCGCGTTCCCTTGTCCTCCATCGAAGCTACGTTGTGCGGCCCGAACTGCTTGACCAGCAGCGACATGGCAGCTTCCACGTAGGCTCCGACGCCGGAACCAGGACGGCGCATCTTGGCAAGCTCCCGCTCCTGCTTCATCTGGTACGGGATGAGGTCCAGAGCCTTGTCCAGAGTGCCCGCCGAAACCACCCCCACGGGTAGCTGGGAGCCCAACTGAGCCAACGTCTGGATCTTGTAGCGGGTCGGCTTCGTGTTCTTCATGGTCAGCCTCCAAATGCCCGGTCAACGCCGGGCTTGTGAGACGGGACCGTCACCCGGTCTAGCTCGCCGGGATGACCTGGTCGGCCTTGAACGTCAGCTCCAGTTCCTGCATCTCCCCCTCGTTGGCCATCTCCGCACCCGGAATCTTGCGCTTGGAGATGTACAGGCCCATGAGGGTGTAGCTGCGGGGAACGCCGAAGCCCACGCGCTCGTACACGAGGGTGCCGACCTTCTTGTACAGCGGGTGCACGGGGTCCTGGCCCTGGACGTACCAGGCTTCCACCGCCGCCACTTCCACGTCGTGGTGCATCGGGAGGGTCGCCGTGAACTCCAGTGCCTTGCGCTGGCCACCGCTCGCCGTGGTCTTGTCCGGCAGGTCCACGGTCTCCAGTTCCTCATCGATGTCCCCGATGGTGGTCAGGGTCAACGGCGGGAGTCCCGCCACGATGAGCTTCCCCTTGTTCTTGGGGATGTGATTCGGTCGGATTGCGCCCTTCATCTTGTCACTTCCTTTCCCATCTCATCCGACTCGCTTGAGCATCCCCTACGGGATGCCGCCCGGGGCCAGCAGGCCGGACACGGCCAACGCGATGCGGTTGATCGCATCGCTCGCCGTCAGCGGAACCGCCGCCGCCCAGACCACGCCCAGACCGCCGGTCAGCGTGACCGGGAGGCCCGTGAGGTTCACCTGGTCGCCACCGGCCGGATTCTGGTGCGAAGCCGCGTGCGCCGTGGGGGTCCGCGCATTCGACAGGCGCGCATCATCGCCCGCGCAAGCATCCGTCGCGCCCGCTCCCAGAGTGCGCAGCGACGGGGTTGCCGCGATGGCGCCGCTGGTCACCCAGGAGTCCAGCTTGTCGGTCGCTCCCGTCTTGGGGATGACGTTCACCGCCGGGGTTGCCGTCGCCACCTGGTCCGCTCCGCCGTGCTTGTGCGTCGAAGCGTGGGTGCCCGGGAGGCCCGTGCTGGTGACGTTCTTCCAGGTGCTGGAGTCGCCATCGTACAGCATGAGGCTCGGCACGGAACCCGGCCCGGCCGATTCCTTCACGACGTACAGATCGCCATCCTCCATCCCCGTGGTGGGCAAGTCGCCCGGGACGGAGACCACACCCCTGATCTTGATCCAGGCCGCCAGCACGTCGAGCAGGCTGGCCAGATCCTTGCCTTCCGCACTGCCTCCCTGGGTCAGCCCTCCGCCGCCCTCGAACTGCTTGGCGTCCAGCGGAAACCCTGTCGCATTCCCTCGTGCCATGTTCCTTTCCTCCTGCCAGCGCTCCCGCGCCGCCTCATTCCTTCGTGACCCGTTGCGTCACGGTCGTTGCCGAACTGGGAACGGTCCCGGCGTTGTGGTCGGCCAACAGCTGGTTGAACTGGGCCGTCAGGTCGTTGACCTGGTCGATGAGCGCCCCCAGGACCTCGTACAGCGGGTCAGGCTGGCCATGGCTCTGATCAAGTCCGGCTCCGCCGTCGCCCAAGTACCTCTTCAGCTGTTTCGCCGCCATCTCAACCTCTCACTTCGGGGCGTGGCAGGTCGTGCGTCTGCCACTCAACTGCCACGTCATCCACCACGCCCCATCCTCCCGTACAGGCTAGCCGCTGAACACGGCTTCGAACACGCCCGCCTTGCCGATGCGGAGCACCAGCCGCTCGGTGACGTTGGCCAGCCGCAGCTTCATCTCCGCGATCTTGTCGCCCGCCGCCCTGCTGATCGGGGTGTTCACGCCGCCGTCCATCTTGATGATGCACGACTCCTTGAAGGGGAAGTCGTTGTCCAGCGCCCGCTTCTGGTACTCACCCCAGAAGTAGGCGTACAGGGCCGTCAGCACCGGCTGATCGCTGATGCGGTCGTTGATGTCGAAGATGGTCCAGTCGAAGTTTTCCCGCAGCGTATTGATGTAGTGGGACATCTGCTCCCGCTGGTGCTTCCACTTCCACGACCCGTCCAGGGACAGGGTCCGGTCGCCCCAGACCACATAGTCGGCGCGCACCTTCTTGATGACGCCGATGCCGGCCGGGTTGAGCCGCTCCTCATCCAGCCGGTCGGCCGTCGTGAGCTTCTTGATCCGGGGCAGGGTCACGGTGGTCCCGGCCTCCGCCTTGTGATAGCCCTGGTACGCACCGGCCACCTTGGCTTCCCGGCCCATCACCATCCCGACCGTGGGGATGAGCTTCAGGATGTCGGGAGCATCCGGGTCCACCACGTACCCGTAGCTGGGGAAGGTGACCACGCTGAAGTCGTTGCGCCCCAGCGTGTTGTTGACGTGGTCCATCGCGTTCTGCTCGGTGACGACCGTGTACGGGATCTCCTGGCGCCATTCGTAGCTCTGCGCCTCCGCATAGGCCATCCCCTGCTTTTGGACCGCCGTGCTGGTCTTGCCGGGAGCCGCCAGCTTGACCAGCCCCTTGTTCTGCCCGCGCAGGTCGTTGAAGTACGACGTGTTGGGGTCCAGTGCCGGGAAGTAGTGGGTGTCGGTGATCCCCGCGATGCCGTCGTACCCGCCCATCAGTTCCTGCGGGGCCAGGATCTGCGAGATGTCGCCCGCGATGGCCGCGCCGGTCATGTCCCCGATCACCGTGATGGTATTGACCGTGTTGTCAATGATCGGGAACACCTTGGTCAGCACCGACAGCTTGGGGAACACCTTGCCGTTCTTCAGAGCGCCGGGCTGAAGCGGGGCGTAGTTGATCGTCACCACGTCGCCCGGTGCCAGGACCGTCGTGCCGTTGGTGATGGTGAACGGCGGTAGGAACGGCGTGTTGGGCGTGAAGGCTGCGCCGATGGCACCGGCCGGTCCCAGCGATCCGAACCTGGCGCTGACGGCGGTGAACGCCGGGAGCACGCCCACCGTACAGGTGATCGTGTCTTCCCACTTCATCGTGGAAGTCAGCGCCCCCAGCGCCACGACCGGGTTGGGGTTGAGCGGCCCGGTCGCCGCCCACCAGAACGGGTTGATGGTCAGCAGGGTCGCCGTGATCGCGTTGACGAAGTGGCAGAAGCCGGGACGGATGTCGGAGGACACGCCGCCGGTCCAGATGTTGGTGATCTCGACCTCCCAGTTGTCGGTGTCGTCGGTGATGACGTTCTTGTAGTAGCGCGGGTCCACCGGGCTCATGGACAGCTTGTCGTAGACCTTCACGGCCGCGCCGTCCACGTAGATCTTGATCCAGAAGCGGTCCAGCGGCTCCGCTTCATCGTTGCCCAGCTCGATGCTGATGGCCTTGCCGTCGTTCTCCCGGTACAGGTTCCAGCCCAGGTCGGCCGGGGGAGGCGTGCCCAGGTCGGTCAGCATGTTCTGGTCTGACTCGATGGTGACCACGCCCGCCGACGTGTTGCCCAGGATCTTGTAGACCTTGGTCGCCACGGCGTCCAGCTTGATGTAGCCGCCCTTCCATTCGTCCGTCAGCATCGTCGTGCCGGTCGTGAGCGTCGTGGCGGTGTAGTCACCGATGACCACACCGACGTTCTTGCCCAGAATCTTCCCCCAGCCACCGTGCTTGCCGCCGCTGTACGCCTTCAGGGTGGCGACCGGAACCCGGGCGAGTCCCGCCGTCATCCGGCGAGCGTACAGCGTCAGCATCGCCTTGACTTCCGACCCGTCCGTGATGCGGATGAGGTGAAGCTCGCCCGCTCCCTCACCGTGGTCCCAGAAGTCCTGGCAACAGTCCGGCACGGCAGACTCGGGAATCCGCCCGCCGCACTTGCGGGTGAAGTCCCGCTTGCCGAAGGTGGAGATGAGCTTGTTGGTCGGCCCGCGCTCCAGGACACCGGTGAAGCCGGTGACACCCAGGGCAGCCTCCTGGATGGAACGCTCCGCGTCCATCTCTTCCACTCGAACACCGGCTCCACGGATCGGACCATACACCCTTGTCATGTCCCTTTCCTCCTGCCGCTACGGGGTGACTGGGATGTCTGTCTCCAGATCACCAACCAAGCGAATCCTTCGCACCGGCGACATGCCTGACGCCTCTGTTTCGGCCGGTCGCAGGTAGCTGAGCACGCCCTTGATCTCTGCCGTGACCTTCGATGTACGAACGCCGCTGAGGCTGGGGTCCGACGTGTCCTCAAACTCTGACAGGATCTGAACCCGGTACTGCTCATCCAGCCCTTGGGAGACCAGCATCGGATTGTTCTCAAAGTAGCTCAACACGTCCTCATTCATCCGCAGCGCGTCCACCCCTGTGGGCGACAACCCGATTATAGCGAATCTGAGGTCTGTGTAGTACGGAGGGTGAAACAGGACAGTCCGTCCTGTCGCCCGGTCGAACACCCCATCGGTGAACGCCAAGCCTCGTGAGCCGACCTCGTGGAAGTCCTCAAGCACGATGGTCGGGACCGCCGCCAGGTTCTTGTAGTCTTGCCCCTGGATGACCACGACCTTCGGCTTGTACAGGAACCGGACCCACGCCCGGTTCCCGGCCGCGATGGAGCCTGAGAGCGTGATCACCTTGGTCCCGGGGTTGTAGCTGACCTTGAGGTCGTTGAGGTGGTCTGGATCCAGCGTGTTGTTGAAGACGCTGTCCACGTCCGTGATGTCGAAGCCGCTGTCCAACGGGAAGCTGTTCAGGTTGATGGTCGATGCAGTGGCCGGCATATCGATGGGGAAGTCCGCCAAGGACCGGATCGCCGCCTTCATCGAGCGGACCAGCGACCTGTAGATGATGTCCTCCCAGAAGTAGATCACTCCGTTCCAGGCAAGCTTGACCCAGTGTAGCTGCGGGGTGTAGCGCCGGTCGGTCGTGCTCAAGTTCACCACCACCCGCAACGTCCTGGATGGGAACGTGGCGATGTGGGCGTTGATGTCGGCCTCCGTGTTCCAGTCGGTCGCCCCTGCCGTCACCCACGCGGTCCCGCTCCAAAACTTGTGGTTGGTACCGTCGTGAAGCCGAACACGATGGGACGTGACCGCCGCCTCCGCAACGTACTTGTGAAGCACCCCCACGAGCAACATGTACCAGGACTTCCAAGCGCCGGGAGCCGTGGCCTTCGACATCACGTACAAGCCGGTGTCGAGGGGGTATCGGCCGGAGTCGTCAGGGACCAGACTCACGACGTTGAGGACGCTGTCCAGTTGAATCTTGGTAGGGTCCGACAGTGTGATCCAGCCCCTGTCTTCCTCTGCGAACGTAAACACCTTGGGTAGCAGTTGCGTTCGCATTACATACCACCCATCGCGTTGGCGATGCCTCTGTTCCAGTTGTTACGCAACACAGCGAGTAACGCCGCATCACGGAACCTGTCGTGAATGAACGGCCGCGACGGGATGCGGATGACGGAGCCTGGAACCATATCGATGAACTGGGTGGCTCCGTTCCTCGACATCCTCCGGTACAACTCAATGGCCCGTGGGCTCACGAGTCCGGCCGGGTCAAACTTGCCCAGGAGTGCCAAACCAATGAACTTGAACATCTCCGACATCGCCCGGCTGACCGTGATCGTTGCGCCGTCGTGGACCGTCTTCACCGTGTTGTAGGCTCCGCTGGTACGCAGCACTCCCACAAAGTAGGTCGATGGAGCGAGCCTTCGGTGCGTGATGGACTGGAACAGCTGGCCTCTGTCAACCAAGGGCTTCGATGAGCCCTTGATCATCTCCGTCAGGCCTGCGTTCTTGGCATAGGCTCCCCGGGAGATGCCGGCCCGAATCTCACGCGCCATGATCAGCGCGTTGATCTTGGTCAGCCGGTCGGATGCCGCCTTGAGCTTCGCCTGGGATGCTGGCGACAGCTTGCGCAAGTAGCGCGACCAGCCTCCCGTGAGGATCAGTTGCATCAGCCGTTCTCCACGACTGGCGCACGATCACGGAAGTCGCACTGCCATAGTGAGTGACCGCCCTGGTCGGGGTAGTGCCCTCTTGGCTTGACGCCGACGATGTACAGCTTCATCGAGGTCAGCGTGCCGATCCTGGTGATCCGGTCCCGCCTCGTGGGAGTGTAGCCCGCCGCGTCGCAGTCCACCTTCCTGAACAGCAGGTAGCCACTCTCAACGTCCTGGAGTCCGGCCTGAGTGGGCGTGTCGCCGTCGTGCGTCGTCCACTTCACCTGCGCTTGGAGGTTGTAGGACACGGCCCGGTTGGCTTGCCGCACCGGCTCACTCGCATCATCATCGTACACGGTCGCAGCAGTGTTCAACCGCTCGACCGTGACCGGGATGGGGTGGATGAGGCGCGGCATCACCATGCTACACAGCCCACTCGTAACTCTCAGGAACCGCCATTGCCAACGGCGCACGGTACATCGTGATGATCTGGGCGACCTCCGGGTCACCGACGATGCCCAGCATTCCTCCGGCCGCTCCGCTGGCGATGGCGTATTCGATGGAGTGCCCGTCCGTGGTCTCCTTGGCGACCGGCCCGCCGGGAACCGGAGGCGCAGGGAAGCCGGAGTACATCGGCATCAGAGACTTGGAGATGAGCTTCATCACGGCCCGTTTGATCATCAGTGGCGTGGACCCATCCGGCTCCAAGTAGCCGAACGTGCCGATGAGCTTCTGGTTCCGCTGTCCCTTGGAAAACAGCGGATAATCCTCCCAGTACGTGCCCGCAAAGATGTCGCGTTTCTCATGCTTCATCTTCAGCCTGGGATTGGGCCTGTCGTCCGGCAGCGCCCGGCCGTTGTACACTTCGTAGTACATAGGGTCCAGCACCGTCGTGAAGTCTCCGTTGATGTACAGGCCGGTGATGGTCAAGATGGGGATCGGGAGGAACAGGATGTCTGAGCTGTTCCCATCAACCAGAAGCGTCAACGACCTCGACTCAAACCATTGACGGCAAGCCTTGTCGATGAACTGGCTCCAGGTGTTGATGGCTGCCTGAAGCTGAACATCGCTGGGGCCTGCAGGCGGGACTGGGATGCCCTCCGCCCGCGCCTCTGCCACCGTGATGTAGCCCATCGATCAACTCTCCTGTCAACTACGGGATGGGAGCGCCCGTATGCGCCACGATTGCCGCTGCCATCCTGTCGAGCGCCGCCTTCACATCAATCGGATCGGGATCCACCCAGTTCGCCCCGACCAAAGGCGTGTACTTGAGGTGTTCAGCCTTCTGGTACACGCTGATCGTACCACCGCCACTCAGCGTTCCACTGACCCAGGAGTTGTAGAGGTCCAGTTTGCCCCCGACATCCACCACGTAGCTCCCGATGAGCGCTGAGTAGTACGCGATGATCTGGGCATTCGCCGGAATGGTGAAGCCTGACGAACCGCCACGGACAGCACGGAGTTGAAGCGCGGTCCCGTTCATCGTGACGATGTTCAGGAGACTCCATGTGAAGTCCGGCGTCCGTGTCGCAGTGCAAAGCACCGACGTTCCCTTCAGCGTTCCAAAACCGTAGGGCATGTTGGCCGCTTCGTTGGTCTCGATGATGTTGAACGCCGCGCCTGTCTTGAAGCCGCCGATGTCGTTGATCGAAAACTGCGTGATGTTGCTGATCGTGAGACCACCACCGAACTTTGTCCAGTCACCGTTGAACGACGGGTAGGTCATGTTGCGGAACAACGCACTTGCCGTCGTCGCCCAATAGCAGTTGTCGAAGAAGAAGTTGAACCCGAAGTAGTTGCCGTTGGCAGCCCCCACCATCTCCGTTGGCTTGGTGAACTGGATGTTCTCCATGTGAAGATCATAGAAGTTGGCGTTGTTGGCGTTACACCGGAGTGCCAGACCTGCCGCCGGATTGATCTGCGTTTGGAGGCGCGAACCCTCCCCGATCATGATCAGGCTGACCAGGTGCGAGTCCTCCAACACAAGGTTCTCGGGATACACACCTGGTGCGATGCGAATCGTGTAGGGGTTCGATTGCGAACTGTCACCCCTGGCGATGACAGCGTTGATTGCCGCCTGGATGGTCTTGAACGGACGGTTCTGGGAGCCGGTCTGGGTGTACGTTTCCGTCCGTCCCATGTCCACGTAGAACGTCTTGGAACTGGAGGGGTCGATCAGAAGTCGGACATCATCGCCCGCGCAGGCATCCGTGGCTCCGGTCCCCAATCGTCGCCTTGATGGCGTTCCCGCCACTGCGTCTGCCGTGACCCAATCATCAATCACCGGAGCCGCCGGAGCGGAAGGGGTCTGTGGGATCGCATCGTTCGCCGGAACTGTGGCCCCCACTTTGTCAACCCCTGTGATGTGCGTACTTGCGTGGTTGGCCGGGAGGCCCGTGCTGAGCAAGTTCATCCACACTGACGTGTCGCCGTTGAAGATGTACGCACCCGGCGGTGTTCCCGGGCCAGTCGTTTCACGGACAGCCATGATCCAGCCGTCCTCAGCATCGCTGGGCAAGTCAGCCGGGGTGTTCACAACACCACGGATCATCACCCAGCGTTCCAGGTTGTTGAGCAACTCCTCCAGACTGAAATCGTCATCCGGCGAGCCTCCCCGCGTTAGACGGGAACCGCCCGCGAATGCGTTGAACGGCAGCGGAAACCCTGTTGGATTGGTGCTCATCGTTCTCTCCTGCGGGGCCGTAGCCCCTGAACCCAGCTATTCTACCGCCGCACCAGGCTCCGCGTTTGCCTGTCAAAACGCCGCCAACCCAACTTGTCGAGATTCACACGGACCATAGGGACGCTGTTGCCACGGTAGATCAAGAGCGACAACAAGACATCGTCGGCTTGACAGTCCAACCGCTCCCCAACGATGTGTTCCCCATCCTTCACCAGCTCAGCCCGATAGACCAAGCGATGGAAGTGGCGCGGCAGAGACAGCGTGTGAACCACACCATGGTCGATGAACCCGATTCCGGTGATGGCTGACTGAAAGGCAGGATCGGCTTCAGCGTCGTGCCACTGGCCTGCTTGGACGCTGTCCTCCAGGTCGAAGTGAAGGGTGCGTCCGTCGTTGACGTTGACCCTCAACACCGGAGGCTCAGCGCCTGGACCGCTTGTCCGTGCCGTCCCGGTGTTCCGGCTCCGGGGTCGGTTCCGGCTTGGGCTCCACCTTCGGCTCCGCCTTGGGCTTGGGCTCCACCGCCCGGGGCACCGCCTGCTTCACCGGCTCCGGCACCAGGATGATGTCGCTGGCCTTGGTCTTCAGCTGGACCAGTTCCGCCTGCTCCGGCGACAGGTCGTACAGACAGTGGGGAATCAGGGTGAAGCTCAGGCGCTTTCCCTTCGACTCGCCCTCCACGTCCAGGTTGGTCGGCCCCATGTAGCGGATGCGCATGGCTCACCGTCCCTTCTTGGCAACGGGCTTCTTGCCGCCCGCCGCAGGCTTGTTCACAGGGGTGACCACAGGCATCTCCTTGGTCACCGGGGGTTCCTTGGCCGCAGGCGCTGTGGGCTGCGGCTCCTGGTGTACGGGGATGGGGATGGGAGCCGGATGCGCATCCTGAGTGGCCTGCGCAACGCTCGGTTGGACTCCCGGCTCCGGCGTAGCTTCGGACTGGAACCAGGGGTTGTCCTTGACGCGCTTCCACACCTCCGCATCGAACACGCCGACCGGCGTGTCCAACGGGAACATCTGGCCGTTCACCACGTAGGTGCGGCCCATGATCAACTTCGCGGTCCCGAACATGCGCTTCATCTTGTCCTCCTATCCTTCGATCATCCCGCCGCCGCCAGCTGACACGTACAGCCCGCGAAACTCCGAAGCCCGCACCATGGCTGCGATCTGCGACGGCTCCGGCGGGTCACTCCAATCGTTGGGCACGTTCAGCACGAGGATGCGGTCCACTCCCCAGTCGTTGTCCTCGTCTGAGGCCGACTGGAACAGTGTGACCATGTAGGCGTACACGACCAGTGCGCGACGGGTTGTGATGATCGTGATCAATTGCGGCATGGCGAACCTCCCTACATCGTCCGCTGATGCATACCGGCAACCACGTGGATGCCGATCAGCTCATCGAGGCGCACCATGGTGACGACCTCGGAGACAGCAGGCGGAATGGCCGGTGTCTCCGTGTTCAGCAACAGGATGCGGTCCACGCCCCAGTCGTTGTTCGGGTTGGATGCGGCCTGTTTGATCGTCTTCATCACGCCGGTTGTGTTGAGCGTCCGGCGAGTCGTGACGACCGTCAGTGGAGATGGCATCATGGCCATAGCTGCGGCCTCCTGTTCGATTGTCTTGTTTGGGGGAGCGGAGCGAACGACCGGCTTGGTTGAGGGGGTAGTCTCCAGCCGGTCATTCGCTCCGCCATGAGGTAAGCATCAGGGGTCGCCGGAGCTAGACGCCGGTGCCGACGTTGACGCCCTTCACCAGCGCGTCCGTTTCCTCGAACTTCACGTCCACCTTCATGGTGATGACGTACTGGTTGACGCGCTTGTAGATGTCGCGGTCCCGCTCCATGCGGATGTCGCGGCCGATGGCGACGATGAAGTTGTTGGGATGCGTGAGCATCAGCTGCGGCTGCGCGGAGTAGGTCACCTTGACGTTCGCTCCGGCCGCCAGCGCACCGCCCGCCTTGGCGTTGATGGTGCCGTTGGCGTAGTCCACCTCATAGTCCGTGTTGAGGATGTACTTGGTCGTGGGCGTGCCGGCCAGCGTCTGGAGCGTCACGACCTCGGAGCCGGACACGATGGGCTTGTAGCGGAGCGCCACCGGGACCGCCGGGGGTGCCGCGCCCAGGGTCTTGTGCTCCACGATCTTGGGCTGGAACGGGAACAGCGGGGCCACGACCATCGGCACGCCGAACGGCGTCAGGATGCTCTCCGTCTGGAGGGCCGTGTCGCCCGCGCCGGTCGCCCGGGTGCTGACCTTCTCGCGGTACAGCTGCTCCAGGTCGGGCGAGATGTAGAACCGCAGATCCGCCCGGTTCCGCCGGAACTTGGTCGGCATCTGGTTCAGCATCCGGCTGAACACGGTGGAGCCCACGTTCGCCCCGGCAGCATCGTAGATGTGGCCGGTGTCGGAGCCGCGCAGCCAGCCGTCGAACAGCGCCATGTAGGCGTCCTTCACGTACTGGACCGCGCTCCCGCCCTCGATGTAGTCGCCCTCCAGGATGGCCGCGCCCAGCAGGTCGCCGTTGATGTACAGGTCCTCCAGATCGTTGGCCACCTGCTTCGCCATCATCTGGATGATGTGGGTCTCCAGCGCCGGACCTTCCAGGTTGATCTCCAGCACGCTGTCGCTGATCTCGAAAGGCACGATGATCTCGCGCGGCTGGAGCACGATCTTGCTGGTGGTGATCCCGCGCCGGTTCGCCGGGTCACGCGCCTCCGACGCCGGCATCGCCACGCGCTTGGCGAGGCCCAGCTTGTGGATCTCCAGCTGCTCCGCGCGGAACCGGACCACCCGCGCGTTGTTCTTGAGCATCGACTGATCCACGATGTAGTCGATGAACTTGTCGGTCTGGTCCGGGTTCAGCTTCCCGGCCGACGCCAGCGCGTCCGTGGCGATCAACGCCTTCTTCACGCGCTCCGACTCGATCAGCTCCTGGTTCGTCGTTCCGCTCATGTTCCTGACTCCCTTCCTTCATCTCCCAGGGTTGGCTTCCCGCCACCCATCACTCCACGGCGTGCTCTGGTCGCCAACCCTGGCTACCCGAACAGAACGTCGTGGAACATCCCGTCCCTGCCCCCGTCCGTGCTCTTCTGGACGGCGGTGCCGTCCGTGGGAGCCGCGTTGCCGGGCAACCGCGCCTTCTCCAGCGTGTCGAGCCGCTTGGTCAGCTCCACCAGCTGGCCTTCCAGTTCCTTGTTCTTGGACAGGGCCGACTCCCAGGACGCCTTCATCTGGCCCTGTTCCTCCGGGGTCATCCCCTTCACCGGCTCCTGCCCGGCCTGGGGGCTGGGGAGCGCCGGTTCACCGCCCACCACGCTCTTGTTCTCCTGGGAACCGGCCGCGCCGCAGGCCTTGGCCAGTTCGTCCGCCATCGCCGGATCCAGCTCCTTGATGAGCTTGAGCAAGGCCATCAGCCCTTCCTTGAACGCGCCCTTCCGCGCATCCGTGAACTGCTTGCCCTTGAGTACAGTCTCGGCGCTGTCGAGCACTTCCAACCCGCCGTCGTCGTGGAACTCGACCGTGATGGACTTCTTGGCCGGGACCGTCGCGCCCGCCTTGGCGGCCAGATCGTCCGCGCTCTTGCGCAAGCCCTCGACCAGCTTGGCGCCATCGTCCTTGCCGACCTCCGCGTTGGGGATGATGGTGTTGAGGCCCTTGGCCAGCGCGTTGATCACGGTCAGGGGCTTGCGGACGCCCCATGAGAGCTGCTGGAGCGCCTCCAGCTTCTCTTCCAGCATGTCCGGCTCCATCGTCATCGCCCCACTGGAGACATCGCCCGCCAGCTTGGCGATGGCGGCCAGCTTCTCGGCCAGGATGGCCTCATGCGTCGGGGCTTGCTTGGTGACGGGCTGCGTCGTCGGCGGGTCACCCCCTGGCGGGATCACTCCGGCCTGCGGCGTCTGCTTCACTTCATCCTTCTTGTCGCTCATGGCTTCCTTTCCTCCACCGTCCCTCTTGATGACCAGGAACTGTTCCTCATTGGCCGGACGATCCACCAGTGAGACTTCTTGGACGTCAATCTCCAAAAGCCTCTGTCTTGCTTCGTTCATGTTGACTTCCTGGGTCGGCATCGTCCAGCGCTCCAAGCTCGCTGGTAGAGTATAACCCGGTTGTGACTTGGAACGGAAGATGTTGGAGTGTTCGGGTGCTAGACGCTAGCAGGCTTGGAGGCTCTGGCCACTCCGCCGATGCTGAACCCGGTGATCAAGCCCGCCTTGACCTCCGCCCAGATGGTATCGTCGTTGACCTTCACGGTCATCACCCAGGAACCCTCCGGCACGGTCTTGCCGACGATCATCATGGGCGCTGGAGCGATGTAGCTCTCAACCACGTCCATGTCCTTCCCGAAGTCGCGGTGCATGTAGCCCAGCTCGGATGTCTTGCGGTAGTTGGACATGAAACGGTGCGCCGTCCGCTCGATCACTTCCTTGGAGATGACGTCGCCCTGAGCATCGACTGTCTCTGGCTTCAGGACGATGGCCGTGACCTCCCGCCGCTCATCCACCATCTTGATGATGGGGCAATAGTAGCCCTTGGACAACACTTCGTCGGTCGCCGCATCATCGGCCTTGGTCACCGCTTCCTCAAATGAGATGGGCTTGAGGTCGTGATCCTTGAGCCACGTGCGAGCCTCCGCCGACGTGAACTTGTCCTTGTCGAAACGATACGCCTGTGTTTCCATCGGGCCATCCGCTGTGAGCTTGCCCATGATGATACGGATACCAGGCGCAATCTCCTTGGACCGGAACGTACTGGCGATGAAGTCGGCCGGGTCACGCATCCGCGCCGCGTGTTCGTTGGGGTACGGCTTTTGGACATCCTGCTCCTGGAACGCCTCGATGGCCTCCTGGACCTGCTTGCCGATGTGCTGGAGGATGAACACGGCCGCTTTGCGCGGCTGTTCCTTCATCGCCTCTTCACCCAGCAGTGACTTGATGCCACTCCCTTGAAGGATGGCCGGGGTCAGCTTCCCCTCCCCGATAGCCGCCGTGTCGATGGTTCCCTTCATCTTGTCTTCCATCTCGACCTCCCGCGCGTCAGGACGCCTCATGACTCTCCGCCGGTCACACCCGGTTCACCAGCAAACTCGCTGTCAGGAGCAAGGTCCACTGTACAGCGACACTTGAAGTGAAACGGTGGGAATCCCAAGCCAGCCTTGATGAACTTCCCGCCGGAACCCGAACCCCACTTGCCGCTCACTCCCGCCCTCGACATCATCTGGCCCAATTTGAGCCAAGGATGTAGCTCGTTGCGAATCTGATCGGGAGTTGCCCCAACCATCCCCTGGAAATGGTCGTATGCGTCACCGACCGGCATCGATGAACCCGCCGATTCCGCCGCCATGTAGGAACATTCGGCACATGTTCTCTCATCCAGAGGGTTCACGATGATGTAGCTGGACGCCCCAACTCCACGCATCGCGCTGAGCTGGCCTCCTACACGCCCCATCGTGGCAGCATTCGCGGCCACACCTCCAAAGTAGTCACGTGTCGAACCACTCCAGCCAACTGGGATGTTGGCGTAGGCTCCTGTGTGCGGGTTCATCGGGTCGTAGCCGTACTCACGTGCCAGCACATCTTCCAACTCATCGGCGGCACGCCCGGGGTCGGCTCCGGTGTTGATGATGGACTGGTCTGCGATGCGCCGAACGCTCTCAGACAGGTTGGCATCGTAGTTGTCGCCCACCCAGAAAGCAAGATCATCACTCAGTGCCTCTGCCGCTTGCTGGTCAGCCAATGTGAAGCTGGCACGCAACTTCGGGTCCGGCGTTGCCTTCAGGACGCTGAGCGGCACGAAGTCGTATCGCAAGGTGCCCTTGTACTTGCCCTGGAACTTCTTGTTCATGGCGGAGATGCCCAGCTTCATCGCATCCTCGACCGCCGCCTGGATGTGGGGCTTCATCTCGGCTTCCAGACTGTTGAACTCTCGTCGTGCCGCCTTCAGCGCCGCCTCGACCGCTGACGCCTTCACGGGATTGGATGAGCGACGGATCACAGCGGCTGCGGCCTTGGCTGCCAGTTTGGAACGCTTGTTCCAAGCATCCAGAAGCTGCTGCTTCAGCTGGTTCTCCAGCGTGATCATCTCCCGCCATTCGGGGAGTGTGGCCTTGAGGATGATGTTCTCGATGGCGTTGAGCCCGTCCAGGAGCTGAGCATCGCTCAGCTTGGCAAGGCTCGCAACAGGCTCACAGGACCTACACATCACTTCCTCCCGGCCGACCGCTTCGTCACCTCAGCATCGAACGACTCCCGCAGTTCCAGCAACTGGGAAAGCAGAGCATCGGGGTCCTCCATGCTCTTCAGCGCTGTGACCTGCGAGCCTACCGTCACCGGGGCAAGGTTCTTGGCCGCCTCCGCCAGCTGGAGCGTCAGCGGGATGTCGGGGTCGATCTTCCAGTTCGCTGCGAACTGCCGACCCATGATGTCCTCGATGATCTCCCTGGCGATGCGCGGTGTCATCCCACCTGTCTTCTCAGCCGCCACCAAGACCTTGATCAAGTCCTCATCATCGGTGACGTTGGGGCCCATCGACATGAAGCTGTGGTTCACGACTCCCAGCTTGGGGAACAGCTGGTTGTTGACCCAGAAGTCAAACTCCATCCGCTCCGGTGCGAACACCTGCTCATCGGCAAGCTTGCGGCTGGTCTCCGCCGTCGCCCGGTTGTAGGTTTCAGCCCGGCCCACGAAGATGGGCGGGAGCCGGAACGACTCGCGCACCTTGGATCGGTTGTTCTCCCCGAAGATCTGGAACAGCTGATCCTGGGTCTGGACGGAGGCCAACGGCTTGATGTCGATGCGCGGTGCTCCGCCCTCGCCCGCCTCCCCGGCATAGGGACTCTCTGCTTCCAGGATCAAAAACTTGCTGTAGTTGCGGGAACCCTGGATCTGGCTCTCCACGTATTCCTTGATCCTGTTGATGGAGGGGTCCGTCAGCATCCCGTTGGACACTGAAATGATCATCGAGGGTACGTTGTTGCACTTGAGGGTCGTGAAGTTGACGTTGTCCGCCTCCCGGTCACCGAACAGCGTGATGAGGTTGCCGATGTAGCGCGGGATGCCGTAGGGACTCCGGGGGCAGTAAATCTTGAAGTGAACCATCGGCGTGGCCAGCATGAACTTGTTGGTTGCCACTTGTTCCTTCGTCAGCACGTCGCCGGTCTTGGCATCGATGTCCCGGGGGTCATCCAGTTCCTTGAACCACACCGGCATGCCGATGATCTGCTGAACTGCGCTGTCACGCCCCAACCTGGCGAACTGGACATAGCGCCGGAACCGCTTGCTGTCCAGCACTGTCTCCACGGCAGCAATCCCATTTTCCTTGACCACGATGCGTTCCTGGTTGTACACCGTCCATTCCGCATCCTGGATGGCGAGGCGCATCTGGTAGCTGGGAACATGGGTCAGCTTGTCGATGTTCCCGCCCCGGTTCCGCACCACCTCAAAGTAGGCGTTGCCAGTACACTCCAAATCGCGCCGGAGCCGTCGCCGGAACCCGGTGAACGAGATGTCGCCACAGAAGTGCCTGAACAGGTTCGTCAGTCTGGTGTGTTCGGAACGCGCCGCCGCCCGTTCCGGCTCCGTCACACCTTCCACCACCAACCCTATCCGTGGCACGAATCTGTGACCGAACCCGTCGATGTTCAACTCCATGGAGGCGATGCACTGCTCCAAGATGGTGCTGTTCTCCGGCAGCATTGCCAGGATGAGAGGGTCGAACGGAGGCACGATCACCCGGCCGGTTGCGATGAGCGTGGACAGTTCCGGGTCCTCAATCTGGACGTTGGAACGGCCGGTGTCGGTGTTCGTGGGACCTTCCTTGAGTTGGATGGCGATGGCCTTGATGACGGTCATCCTGGGTCGCTCAGCAGCAGGAGCCATCGCCTTGTCGAGCGGCACGACCTCTGCCTTGACTGTGTGATTGCCGTTGTCCATCGTCATTCCTCCATCGGTGGCGGGATGTTGGAACACCCTGCCCAGTGATCCTTGACCTTGGTTCCGTCCTCCAGAACGCCATCACAGGCCTGACGGTATCGTGAGCGCACGTTGCGGAAGTAGTTGATGAACCCTGCGTCGTGTTCGCAGTCGCCCTGGTTGTAGGCAGCAACGCCGGATAGTGGGTGATCGTCGTCGATCAAGTGGCAGAGTGCAATGTGCTCATCGACCTCCTGAACGCCGATGGCGATGTTACAGTTTTGCTGCTCACACTGGTCGCGCCGCTCCCGGTAGACGGCGCTGAGCGTCCCGCACTGTCCAGCGTCCCGGCCAGACTCGCAGTTGGCAGGTAGTATCTGGAACAGGCCAATCTCCCGGGCACAGCAAGTATCAAATGTGATCCGGCCGTCGCGTTCCGAAACGATGTGCGCGTTGCGATACTGTGTCCGTGTCCCGCTGCTGTTCTGCCATCGCAACTTCACTTCGCAGAACGGGTCGCCGTCCCGTTCCGTCCGTTCAGTCACTCGGTCGGCATTCATGGTATGGATACAAGTGTTGCCGATGTTCCCGCCGCCGGTGTCCCCCAAACTGAACTCCTTTTCAGCGACCGCCAACATCATCAGACAGTCGGAGGCTCCGAAGTGTTCACAGGACCAAGCTAGATCATCTGCAAATGTCTTCAGATACGCTTGGCCAGAGTCCCGTATGGTCTCGCAGTAGGCCACACGGGAGGCCCCAACGTGTTCGCAAGCGTTGTCCTGCCAATGGCTGTGAAACAGAAGTCCCGCCGCGTACAACAACGCCGCAAGTGTCGGCTCCATCTTCCCTTCCTCCCTCCGCCCTCACAACACGCCCGGCTCTTCAGCCCGCCGCTTCCGCTCAAACCGCTTCCCCCTCAGGAAGCTCACAGCGATGTCCAGGGCATCAAACAGGTCCTTCCGGCCGTGCGGGAAGGACACCAAACAGTCTATCAGCCTATGGTGCGACGGCATGAAGTGAATCCGTCGCTGCTCGAACAACGGTGTCAGCTTCCAAGCCCTCGTCACCTTGTCCTTGGTCGTCACGACCGGCCTGATGACCCAGTCTGGGTGCTTCTCTTTCAGGTCGGTCGGCTGCGCCAACTGGTAAGCATTCGCCTCGATGGCTACTCCCTTCAGCCACTTCTGGTAACGCTTGTAGGCGTCCTCAATTGCTTCCTGCTGTTTGCTGAAGGTCAGCTTGCGCTCAAGGAAGTCCAAGACCCAAAGCTCATCGCGCGGGTCCTTGCCCAGGACCACATGCGCGTAGTTGTCGTGTTGTTCCTGCTGTCCGATTGCGAGGTCAACGCCGATGCCCACCGTGAGGCTGTCCATCATCGGGTAGGCGTCCGCTCGCACGATGTCACACTGGTCGTAGCTGAAGATCTCACCACGCATCGCTTCTGTGTCGCACTTGTACTGGGAGTTGAAGATGATGACGCCACCGTCCTCACGAAGCTCGTGGAGGTGCTTCGTTGAGAACCGCTCCGGCCAGATGGACTGGTCCCTTGCATCGAGCGCCGGGATCACCAGTGTTGCGTCCTTGTACTCGTGCGACTGGAAGTGGGCGTACAAGTCCTCATAGTGGTACCTGGTTCCCAGCACGTGGATCTCACCCTTGTGGTCCACCAACGGGTCCGGCGGATCAATACACGGCTTGAACACCTTGTAGTACCACGTCTTGATGCTTTGGCGCTGGTGCTCGGTCCTGCTGTTTTCCTCGTCCAGCAGGTCGTCACAGATGCCCACATCATAGTGCTTGGAGGCAACGGCCGTTCCGACTCCGACCGTCATGATGGTCGGTTCCTTGCTCCACTTGGTTCGCGGCCGGACCTCGATGGACCGCTCATCCCACTGCCGTTCGCCTACGAAGTTGCCGAAGATGTCGATCAGTTCCTCGTTGTTCTGGAAGTGCCCCTTGATCTCGCTCAGCATGTCGGCCGCATTCTCTGCGACCTTGGAACCTAGGATGATGCGGATGTTGGCGTTTTTCAGAATCATGTGGATACTCTTGGCGATGGTACCCACAGTGGTCTTGCCCGCCGACCGGAACGCCAGGATCATCGACATCGGATTGCGCATCTGATGTTGGATGATCGGGAAGTGGATCTTGGGATGGATGATGTACCCCAAGACAAGCTCTGCGAGGATGTCAAGCCTGTTCCGTTCCACCACAGCCCGGCGCACCCATTCCTTGTACGCTTCCCGGCTGTGGTGGAACAGATTGATCAGGCCGTCGCGGGTCTTGGCTGTCGTGACCGCCGTTGCGGCTGAGATCCTGTCTTCGACAACGGCAGATGAGGCGGACATCTGGTCCTAGTCGCTGCGCAGGTCCAGCCAGAACCCGGCAACCTCGATGTTGACCTTGCGTCCCGCCGCGTTGGCAGACACAGCCAGCATGAACCGCCGACCGTAGCTGTTGAACACAACGGACACGCCAGTTCCACCGACCACAGTCCACGTCACGGGGGTAGAATCGGGCACGAACTTGCCCAGCAGCTTCGACCACCAGTACAGAGCGAGGGTGGCGTTGCCGCCCGCCTCGACTCCGATGTTGGCCACCACCGTGTCGTACTCTGCCGCGTTGACGCCGTCGTCGGGGTCCGTGAAGGGTCCGGCTCCGTCCACCTTGGTGTAGTCTTCACGGTATGGCCGGAAGTCCGGCGAGGTTCCGATGTTGGAGTGCTTTCCCTCTGCGGGCATCTGTTCCTCCTGTCTGCGGTCCCTGGCCTGGGCGGAGGCCAGGGACCTTCAGTTCAGCCGTCCGCTGCTACTCGTAGCACTCGAAACGGACCAGCTCACCGGCCACGTTCATGTCCGCGTCCGTCCCCAGCCGGAACCCGTCGCTCAGCGGCGTGATGCCGCCGGAGCTGATGGCCGCGCCGGTGCCGGCGGCCACGCGCTTGAAGCCCGCGCCGTCCGCCATGTTCTCGTGCCACTCCAGCTGGTCGCCGGAGGTCATGTTGAACAGCTTCACCCGGCTGGGACGGTAGCCCACCTTGGTGATGTCCAGCTGCGCGCCGGTTCCCGTGAACGCTCCGTGAAAGACCTTCCAACCACTGCCCATCGTCCTGACTCCCTTCCTGCCCCTTCAGGGCATCCTGGTGATGCGAGCGCCGCGCTTGACGGTCACGTCCGGTCGCATTCAGCTTCCGCCCTCGCCTCCAACCTCGCGTTCCCTGTGGTCTCTCAACCACTGGACGCAGCGCCTGGGACGGTCCCAGTACCCGCCCCGTTGACGTCTGAGATTCTAGTCTGTTTCAGCGTTCAAGGGAAGATCAGGCAAATCCGGTGGAGGCTGCGTTGGTTTCTTTCGCACTATCACTCGCCTGGTTGCGGCCGCGTGTCCGCCGGACGCCTTGCTCATCCCGCCCTTCGACCGTGAGAGGGCAGCAGCCTTCTGCGCCGGAGTCGGGGCCAGTTGGATTGGCTCGTGGGTACGCATTGGAGGCTTTGCTTCCAACATCGGGATCTCGCCGTAGCGCGACATCACAGACTGGACAGCCTCCAACTGGACCGCAATCTTGGCTCTCAGTTCGCTGTCGTTCAACTCGCTGACAGCGACTCCAGCGATGACCAGATGGCGCTCCGCCGCCTTGTGGATGAGACCTAGCTCCTGCCCGGTCTTGAGGATGCGGTCGATGATCTCGGACTTGGCCCGCGCCGCTCCCACTACCGCCTGAGGTTGGTTCCCATTTGTCCACTTGTGGATCAGCCGGTCCAGGTCCTTGATGACGCCTTCCTGCCGCAAGCAGTAGTCTGTGAACATCTGCTCTGGCGGTTTGTCAATCCTGGACAGCCGGTCCTCTGCGTACAGCTTGGCCATCAGGTCGTTGAAGTCGGCCTCCGTCAACTCCATGTCTTCCATCAGGCGCTGAGGGGTGACTCCGGCCGCCAGCTGAGCACGGATGGCCGCTACCAGGAACCGGGTGCCGGTACGGGGTGGGCTCACAGGCTGCCAGCCGCCTTCACTGCCACGGTGTCGTAGCGCCAGCGCTTGGCGATGCGATAGAAGGCATTGCCCTGCGGGTTGATACCAGGAGGCTGACGCCACATCAAGCCCTTGGCTCCGCCAAACGCAGTGCGACAGGCAAAGCCCACCTGGTCCGGGGTCAGGTTGCGCTGCCGGACGCCCAGGTGCTTGGCGTAGTAGAAGCAGGGGCTGTAGAAGTGAACCAGCCCCATCAGTTCCTCGTTGGGCGTCACCATCAACACCGGGCAAAGGATGTTGCGGACCAGCTGGACAAGTCCTGCCGGGAAGCTCTGGAGCGTCATCTTGACGATGGCCTCCCGCCGTAGCTCCCGCTCATCCACGTGCTTCGGGTCCTTGTCCTTGCTCCCGCCGTTGAGGAACTTCGGGTTGATGGGCTGGCTGTAGGCTCGGATGAACTGTGTGAAGCTCTTGTACAGCGGGAACAGCATCGCGTAGCGGTTGATCATGGTCCACAGGACGGCCGCGCCTTCCCCGTCCAAGTGGCAGTCGCCGCCTGCCTCCCCGTACAGCATCCGTGCCGTCCACTCGATGTCCGCCTTGTCGAGCTGGGTGAGGGACGTTCCCTTCAGGCAGATGACGCCCGGCTTCGGATCAGCGCTTCCCGCCATGCTTCACGCTCCTGTCCTGTTCCCGCTGCTCCCGCTTGTCATCACGGCGCAGCTGCTTCTTGAGTCCCGCGATCTCCGATTCCATCGTCTGGAACCGATCCACGTTCTTGTCCTGCTGTTCCTTGGCCTGCTGACGGCTGGGCAGCGCGTCCAGTTCCCGCTTCCACTTGGCGATCTGCTCGCCCGCCGTGTTGAGACAGGTGTTGATCTTGGTGTCGAGCCGCTTGATCTCGTCCACCTGCTTCTTGAGCCGCCCCTCCCACTCCCGCTCCTTGTCCTTGGTGTAGGAGTCGAGCACGCCCTTCAGCTTCGCCGCCTCCGCCGGGAGGGTCTTGCGGATGGCCTCCAAGGCTTCCTCAACCTTGTCGAAGCCTTCCTCCACATCTTCCACCTTGGCGAAGTCCGGCCGCTGCTCCGGCTGGGCTTCCGCTTCGGGGTTGATGAGAGGCTTTGTGGCCACTTCATCACGGACATGGCGCATCATCTCCAGCTGTTCTTCGGCCATGTCGCCTACGAACGGTGGATGGTGCTCCACGTGTTCCGCCGTCTGCTGGAACGCCTCCGCCATCTCCGGCGTCAAGGCCAACTGACCTTCTGCGACCTCCGGCTGCTGGGTCCCGTCGTTCATCTCACCCTCCATCATCTTGGCCACGGTGTTGTTGGCTGTTCCTCGCCATTGACCCCGTGGTAGCAGAACCTTTCGCGCTCCGAACCATAGCAGTCATCGCTGCGGCAGCACACCAACAGCTTGACCTCGACCTCGTCACATAGCTCCCAGGTGTAATGAGGCCGAACAGCTGGGAACAGTTTGGCCTGATAGCCAAGACGGCACGGGATCGGCCCGATGCTAGGTGACGGAATGTCCTGCCCTGGGCCCAAAACACGGTATCCCTGCGCCACAATCCACCCTTCGTGGGCGGGAGTACACCCCAGCAGGGGAATGACCACTAGCATCCACTTCCACATCAAGCGTTTCACGTACCTGACGCGCCTCAGCAAGTCGGATTCTGGATGGGACGGACGATTGGGGGCAGGGTGGAGAGTGTCGTGGAGTTGAGACAGGCCGGAACCAGCCATTCTGGAGTCGGTCTGCCGCGTTTTGGCTCGCTCTCTCATCGCCCGTCCCTCCCAGAACCCGACCTCATCGCCGGAGTCTAGCCGTTGCTACCAACACTGGGCCGGACGGATGCGCAGTGTGGACAACGCTCCGGCCGAACTGGCTTGCCGCATTGCTTCTGGACCGAAACCTTGCCCCCACACCTCATACACTGGTACAAGTCATGGCCGTCGCCGCCTCCGACCCAAACCAAACGCCCCTTCTTGGCCATCCTCTCACGCCTCCTGGCTGGGATACAGCCGAAACGCTACGCGCCTCATGCCTTTCGCTGACTCGTTCATCCAGATGGACAGTCGGAACCGGCCCGGCAGCAGGTCGGCCAGCACCGCGATGGCGTCGAACCACACAGCGATGAACCGAATCGCCACTGAAACCAGTCGCTTGAACGGATTCACTACAACGTTCCAGCGCGTCTCAGGCTTCACGACGGCTTCCCACCCAGATAGCGCTGTTGGACGATGCCAACGAGGGTCTTGATGTCATGAACGTCGTCCACCGGGAACACCCCCTGGAACGAATCGTGGAAGTACAACATCGCTCCGACCCTGGGTTCATCGTTCCCGCGTCCGATGAACGGCAAGACAGCGCGGATGGGACCGTGTTCGCGCACCGCCGCGTCCAGGGAAGCGTACAGTGGCGAGGGTTCGATGTCCGGGGTCTGTTCCATCGCCCGGGATTCTAGCCGATGATCCTGGTTCTGGGGTAGCCCCATCACTTCTTGCTCGCTGGTTTGCCAGTTGGTGGAGCCGGGGGCAGCGCTTTCCGCTTCAACCCATGCTTCAGCTTGTCGTACCAGTACACCGCCTCACGCGGAGGCATCGGCCCGTACTGCTTCTCAACACCCGTATCCAACCAGGTCACAACAACAAACCATTCCAGCCCTTCCCGCGCGATGACCCGGATGTACTTGCGACGCTTCACGGTTCCAGCCCTTGGCAGGAATGAAGATGGATGCGCAGCCGGTCTGCGATGCCCAAGGTCCCGTTCCCATCATAGGTGTACCGGAGCGCCGTGGACGCCACGGTCAAAACCGTACAGTGACACAGCTTACAGCGAAACAGGATGACATCATGGTACGGGTCCGGCTCGATGTTGAACAAGCCCAGCAGGTAGTTGGGAAGGTCATTGCGGAGCGGCCCAAGGCATTCGGGTAGCTCACGCCCTTCCGCGTCGTGGAGCCTGTATCCAATCATTCGTCACTCTGCTGGTCTGTCCGCTGGCCCGCTTCCGGCTCGCACCCTCCATCGTCCCAGACGATGGCAAGGAACACCAATGTCGCAACCAGGACCACGAAGCAGACGGCTGAGCGGTAGGCGACGGTCACAGCTTCGGCTCCGCCACGTCAACCACCACATACCGCACACGCTTGTCGCCCCAGAGTTTGGACACCCACTTCTGCGCTGCTCGCCGGGTGAAGTGCAACTTGTCGGTCAGGACCCACGGCCCGCTCGACACCATCTCGGGCAGGTACACGAACACCAACCAGATGCGACGCTTCACTGCTTCCCTCCAAACATCGCGTACAGCTTCCGCGCCTCCGACTCCGCCGCCTGCTTCGCCTCGACCTCCGTATCACATCGCACGGGGTCGCAGAGCCGGTGGTTGGTCAGTCGGGGTCCGTCGAACACGCACCCGTACCAGTACGGCATGATGCGCCAGATGCGGAGGTGGAAGATGGTCCGGCCGTCCGGTGCCGTCAACAGCGCCTTCCGGGTGCCGTTCCCGTTCTTGGGCTGCCAGTCGTCGCAGATCCAGCCCATCACTTCACATCCAGAAGCTTGGCGAACACATGCTGATCCATCCCTCCTATGGAGATTCCCCAGTTGTTCGCCTCGCGCACCGCTTTCTGGTGCACGTCATAGGCGTTCTGGAACTGGATGATGAGCTGCTTGATGGCCATGGAGTAGGCCACCTTGAGCACCATGTCGTTCGTGGTGGCCATCAACTCGTTGAATTTGGCCCACTGACTCTGGACGTAGGCGAGGTGGGCTTGCTGAACCACCACACCCCGCATAGCAGTCAGGTAGCGCATCGCCCTCACAGGGTCGATGTGATTGGACAGCGCGATGCGCAGCATTTTCATCACTGCTTCGTCCCACGGCACGCTGTAGGAACATCCGCGCGTTTTGCCAGCCTCCATCTTCAGTGTGCTCAGTTCCGCCAGCCGGTCCTCCACGACAGTGTGAAGGCGATCAACTGCTTCCTCCCGGGTCCGGCCGGACGGTCCCACCAAACGCTCACGGTTGGGCAACACGATGTATGCCTCCCACTTGGAGTTGTCGGGAGCCGGTTCCACCGCGCAGTTCATCAACGGCATGTTCTTGGTCTTCATGTTCCGCCTCGCCCGCTGTAGCTCGCTGATCACCCAGAAGTCGCAATCTGACGTAGGGTGTTTCAGCAGACACCCGCCCTTGTTGATGGGTGAGCGAGCGCAATCACGGCATCGCTTGGACTTCATCTTCGACCTCCTGCACCGGAGTCTAGTGTTCCGGCTCGCCGTCTGGCCGTTCCTCACCCGATGTGCCGATGGTGACCGGTGCCGGTAGCTTGTGTCCCTGGATGATTGCTAGGCCGATAGCTCCCGCAATCTTGGCCGCATTCTCGCCGGTCCACTCGTACACCACACCATCTTCCCGTTCGACCCGAACCTTGACAGTGCGCGGTGGAGCCGTACCCAGGATCAAGTCCGCCAGCAGGATGTTCAGGAGCCGGTGAGGATCAAGGGGCATCGTCCGCTCCAGGCGGGATGCAAGCCATGTCCACGATCTCCAACGCAAAACAGGACTGGCTATCAGGCATCGGCTCGTGGCAGTAGACATACCAGGTTTCCTGCGCCCTGGTGCTACAGTTGTCGCCGTCCGCTGCGTACACGGCATCCCGCTCGATCACCACGGTGTAAGACTGTGCTGGGCGTGTCCATGATGGGTCCGTCGCCACAGCGCCGTCGCCGTTGTGCTGGACGGCAACGATTCGCCTCCCGCTCTCAGCAGGGTCGCTTCCCGCCACCTCAACCATCATCGCATGAGACTCCATCAGAACATAGAGTCCAGCCAGCGCCCGCTCGTGCTGGAGGCTTCCGGGCAAGCCTCCCGTCGCCAACATCGCAACCAACGATAACAACCATTCCATCGCTTCACCTCACCACAACAGTTCAGGGTACGATTGAGTGAACGACTCGCCAACACACCAGCAGAACGCCGGAGCCGCTCCCTTTGCTGGGATGTAGATCGGGGTGTGTCCTCCCCAGTTGGGGCGTGTTTCGCAGAGCACGCTGCCGGAAGTCTCGCACCGTAGTTTCCACTGCTCCGCCTCCATCCGTCCGTGGGCCATACAGGAGTCCACGCACTGTGCCTGCGTCGCAGAGGTGCTGGGCGCGCAACTCCCCGCCATCTCCCTAGACGCGCTCCAATGCCCCAGGGAGTGCCCGATGGTGGCGCCAACGACCAAGATGAACAGGAGCGCCAGCAACCCAGCGATCACGTTCTTGGTACGGTCTGTCATTGCCCACCTCAACCGTGCGGCGCGTCCGGCGCAACAACCCGCCAGAGCAGATCCATCGCCGCCTTCTGCTGTGCGAAGTTGTTCTGTGCCGCACCAAGGCGAAGCTTGTTGCCGGGCCAGCGCCTCGCCTCCCGAAGCTCCCGGCCCACCGCCTTCATCGCCTCCGTCATCTCGGACAGCAGCGCCTCCTGCTGGGCGACGGTCAGATGCTCGACCGTGGGGCGAAGCTCCGTGGCGCGGTTCGCCCGCGACAAGTCCCAGACCACGAGATCAGACGGCTGGATCAGGTCGCTCAGCCGGTTCATGCGCACCAGGTTGCCGATGGCGTCCTTGGGAAACAGCGCCGTGCTGATGGTGGCCAAGAAACGCCATGCCAGGTGTCGGGTGGTGATCAGGGTCTGGAGCAGTTCCGCCGGCAGGATCTCGGGAGCCTCGACCAGCGCGATGGGAGCGATGTACGGAGCCGTCCGGGTCGCCTCCTGCTCGTCATCCTCGGTGTTCGGTGCCGTGAACAGGTGAAGTGTCTGGGTCATACCCCACGCTCCCTCGCAAAGTTGGTGAACGCCATTACCATCGAAGCCTTCAGGACCTCGTGGAACGCAGGCAGGATGATCGCGGATTCCTGCGCGTGGGAGTAGGCCAAGGCCAGGAACAGCGCGACCACCGCCGTTTCATCCGATTGTCTGATGGTCTCTGCGATACGTGCGGCTGCCCCCTTCGGAGTCTCCCTCACGATGAGCAGCAGGATGCGTCGCGCGATGTCGGCCAGGCTCGACCTGAGCTGATAGTCCGACATGATGTAGTCAGTCAGCACCAGCTTGTATGTCTGGATCTCCCGCTTGGCGCGGATGCCAGTGGCGCCCACGGCGAGCCACTTGGCCCAAGGCGCAGAAGGGATCACGCCAGCATCCCCGGCAAGCGCCAAGAGGTGCGAGATCACCACGATGGGGTCGTTCTTTGACTTGTATCGGCTCATCGTCGCCTCCTGCCTCTGGCCGGAGTCTAGGGCATAGCGCCAAGGAACACTGTAGGAAACAAAACGGCCCTGGCTCCGTGTGGGGTGCCAGGGCCGATTCCCTTTGCCTGGGAGCTAGCTGACCGTGCGCCATCTGCACGCGCCAACCCCTGGGCCGTGGATACGGCGCATCTGGGCGGCCCAGGCCCAGAGCGGAGTGACTCAACATGGCGCTCCCTCCGGCCCACACGCCGAAGCATCAGGACGGCCGCCAGTAGCAGCATTACCAGGAGGGCAATCTGTAGCAGGACGGCCATCGCGCCGGGAGACTAGAGCAGGCTACCAGGGCTCACCCAGGAAGCAGAACGACCGGAACGCCAGCGGGCCGTAGGTCACAAGCGGCCGGGCTGGAGGATGCGGAGCAGTTGAGCCGCACTCGGCCAGATAGCCAGGGACCACGGCCATCGCAAAGGTCGTGATGGCAGAGCAAGCAGCGGTTGTCGTGTGGACGGCCACGTGTCCATCGATGCGGAACTCGGACCAGCCCGCTCCGGTCGCCGGGTCGCACACCTGTTCCTCTTGGACCTCGATGGGATTGGACGGTGCCCACGATGCGGTGCGGTCCAGCGAGACAAAACGGGAGGTGGTTGGGCTGTACTCCACGATGAAGTCGCCCAACCCGGAGTGCCAGACGTGACGGAGACAGGATGACGAGGGCAGGGGAGACACGCCCGGTAACACCAGAGTGTACGTCGCAAGGACGCGCCGCCAGGAGCCGCCATCCACGTAGAACAGGGCAACACGGTCGGTGACCGTCACCCAGTTCACGTTGCGTTGCGGGTCGGTGGTTCCTACCCACAGGAAGTCGGCCGGGGTGAACGGTGCGATGGACGTTCCAGACGTGTCCCAGTCGGAGCAGATTGTTGTGGGGGCAGGCGTGTCGGGCAATGCGTCTGCTTCAGGCGGCACATCTGCTTCCGGTAGCTCGTCAAGAGCATCGGGAACATCGGGAACATCAGGTAGGTCGGCCTCCGCTTCAACCTCTACATCTGGCTCCGTGTCGAGGATGTCCGTGAGGTCTGGGGGCGCGTCCGGCTCGATGTCGGCATCGGGTCCGGCATCGTCGGGGTCTGCGTCTGGAGGGGATGTTTCATCCAGCGGGACATCCGCGTCTGCAAGGATGTCCGTGGTCTCGACATCTGGGAGGATGTCGGGTTGGGCTTCATCCGGCGGGGCATCGGCCGTGTAGTCAGGCTCCGTCGCATCCGGTTCCGGTTCCGGTTCCGCATCCGCCTCCGACTCGATGGTGTCGGCGTCTGCGGGGGTATCGTCGGAGGCATCAGAGGCATCCGGCGACAGGTCGATGAACGTGTTGGAACAGCCGCCAGTGAGGGCGAATGTGAGGACTGCGATGATGGCTGCGGTGCGATTCATGGATGTTTCCTTCCTTGGCGTTCTATGCGGTCAATCTCAACCGCGAGATAGGCCCACGTGCCGTCTGCTGGGGGCGGGGCAAAGTCGCGTTCTTGTTCAAGGTAGAGGGTTGCTGCCGCAAGGGGAACCCAGGTGGATTCGCGCTGAGACCAGTACAGAGTCGGAGATGCCTTGTATCGTACAACGAGCAACTGGTCTATCTTGAGGCGTGTCGGCATCTCGACCTCCTGTCGGGAAGCCTAGATGGTGGACGGGGTTGGGGGAATATTGGTGCGTTGGCTATTGGTGGTTTTGGAGGGGGAGTGTGCGCGGGGGTTGCTGGCCAGACGAAGGTTTTGCGCCACCACACCCCACCGGGAGATGTGCCACTGGGGGCCAACTGGACGCATTGAATGCGCAACATCTGCCGGCCCTCCCCCTGAGGCCCACCGCCCCTTTGCTCGACCTCGACAACGGCTTGGTACATCGTCAGGCTCCGCCCCTCCCCTGGGGCCTCCCCACCCCCGCC